>Ga0126342_10009095_pt1 | contig 17798 bp, 12 predicted proteins | sample Cyp1metagenome_FD_92528 | JGI IMG/M metagenome (GOLD analysis project Ga0126342, IMG submission 92528) | Coral microbial communities from Lord Howe Island, Old Settlement Bay, Australia - Cyphastrea 1 metagenome | ecosystem: Host-associated > Invertebrates > Cnidaria > Coral ... | reverse complement strand
TATGCTATGATGAGCCCTTACGAAAGGGTACGGATCAGGCACCTTACGTAAGCACTCGCGATCCATAGTACGGATCACCGCGGAGCGATCCATACCCGATTTTTGACTCGCACCCATATGTGTATTATGTATATTACACATATGTATATATATATATATATCAAGTGACGATGACGATGACGATGACGATGATCATTATGATCATGATCATGATGATCTTTATGTGTTTGTCAGTATTATGATATTGATCGATTCTTCTGACCCACCAGGAGAGACCAGTGCCTTGGGGTCTCGCTTACAGATCGGCGTGCGGCGCTTGGCCACGGATCGCCGCTGGCCAGAACTTAATGGTTGGACCCGGGGACATTTCGTTGACCCGTCCAACAAAGATAGCCTCTGGTTATTTAACATAGCCATGGGAAATAGATGGTTTACCTGTTTACCTATTAATAGCATGGTGATTTTCCATGGCGAACTGTTAAATAACCAGATGGTATATGTTATAGTCTGCTCCACAATGTTCGTATTAGCATGTAAACCATGGTTACTTTGAGTGTCTTGGATCAAACATCCGTATTTGGTCATTGAGGGGTTTCCCATGGTTTTGGGGTACCCAAATTTGGAGAACACCCAACTCGCGAACCCCAAAATCCCGAGAAAAACATGTTTCAACTCGTATTGCAACATCCACAATTTTAAGACAACTGGTTGATGCTTTGGAACATGATGTTTTTTTCATTCAGTTGGGAATGGAATAATCATCCCAACTGACGAACTCTATCATGTTTCACAGGGGTAGGGCTCAACCACCAGCCAGTATAGATATCATTATAGATACCATTACCATTGTATAGATATCATCATAGATATCATTAATGATATAGATATCATCATATAATGGTAATGTTATTAGATACATATCATCATATAATGGTAATGGTATATCATTGTAGATATCATAATTACCATATCTGAACTCATATTTTTCAGAGGGATTGAAACCACCAACCAGATGTAGATATCATATTTTAACATGGTATAACAATATAATCATCTATACCAGTATAAACCGTATTAAACCATATTAAACAGTATTATCATTATTATAAACATTATCGCTGAAAAATATTCGCTGGGGGCCTAAACTGTTTCGCGAATGGAAGTTCAACAGCCTCCAGGCGATGACCTTTGATGATTTTTTCACCTGGCCACAGCAAAGGACAACTGGCCATTTGGCCAACATTTCACAATAAAAAAACCAGAAACAACACGAGTACAACTGCGGCAGTCAAATATGGTATAACATATGTTATAATCTTAATATATCTTATTAATTCTTATTATATATATATATACATGTATCACTTGTAAAACATGCCTAGTTGCATGTTGTTTTACTCATTAAACATGTGGCTGGCTTCAACCTGTGAGGTGTCCCAGCCATGGTTCCAGACGTCCTCACCAGCTTCGCAACTCGCGACGAACTGCTGGAGAGCATTTTGGCATCATCCAACGTGTCTTGGTTTCTGATAGTGAAAAGAAACAGCTGAAAGAACTTCCCAAGCAATGGGTATGCGGGGATGTAATGTACATCCATAAAATTCAACAACATTCAAGGAATGTATATAATGTATCAAGTATCAACTGGAAAACATGTATAACATGCATTCAAGGGATGTGTCAAGTGTATTCAGGGTGTTTTACATGTACATCATGTGCTGACATGGTCAACTCAACTGCAGGGTCCTGGTCCCCACATTTCCCCACTGTCCAGCCACAGGTGTGGTTGGTGGTGAGTCTCCAACCCTGGAGATATGTTCCCAGTTTGGATGCCCAATGCAGCGATGGAGTCAATCCTTACTCCCTGTACTGCTTCTATGACTATTTGCGGCTGCCTCAGAGGGCTTCCTGTTGAGTTCTGTCCGTCCTGGAATGAAGCTATGGCACTTCGAAGGTGTTGGTTGTTCTAAACTGTTGTGTTGTTGTTGTTGTTGTGGTGGTGGTGGTGGTGGTGGTGGTTGTAGTGAAATGAGATTTGATGTTTTGTTTGCAAACATAAAGACGCATGCAGAGTACTCAGTACTTTCACCATGCTTCACTGTCTTGCCCCTATTGGGGGTTCCTCAAATTGGTGACCCGCACAAAACCAGCAAACATTTTTGTGTCATTTGGAAAGGAGTTCATGTAACAGTTTAATTAATATCATCAAGGAATTCCAGGGTTTCGGGGGACCCCAACTTTTAGAAACACCCGTAGTTTTTCTTCCCATGTTTTTTTTGCCGGGGTTTTTGACATAGTCAGATCCTTGCCTGATTCAACTGCCGAAAAAATCGAGGCGACAGCGGCTGAATGGACAGTACAAGGTCAGTGCTCCCTCGCATATGCACGCAGGCGTTCTCGATCGGATCTATGCTATTTGGAATTGCACCGCCGGGGAGCTCGGTCTCTGGATGTGGGGAGCCTTCTGGTTGCTGGTTCTTCAAACAGTTTGATTCCAATAATCGTATCCTGAAAATATTGCAAAGTTCCACGAAAAATAACAAAAAAAAACAGTTGGTTCTTTTTTGTATTACCCCAAATTTCCATGGGTTTTCCATCCGTTCAATGACAAACCTTTAAGCCAGCTGCCTGACGTATACGCCGAGGTCATGAAGGACCCTTGACTGCACAGCTTGCGAAGCGACAATGGACTGTGCGTCACAGAAGGGAAAGCCGAGTTTCCATAAATCATACAGTAAACCACACAATCCATGGCTTACCAGCAATGGATTTAAGTGAGCCTCACATTACTTTTGAAATCTTTTGAACAAATATTCTGAACACCATATTGTCTTGAGCCAGTTTTTTTTTTGCGTTGTGGTTTTAACACCACGAAACCATGTTTGATGGCTCGAACAAGTTCTGCATTTCAACCAACCCGCATATACCAATGATGACTCTGATGACCTGCAACTCGTTCAGAGGTGATGCTGTCTTCCAGTGGCAAGAAGTTGTGGATTAGCCCAACAGTTGGTGGACGTTTAAACATCATGTACTTCTTGAGGCCACTCGCGGTGGCATCGGGTGGCGTCACTTGCTTGTGCTGCTCGTTTTTGTAAAAGCTATGGTGACCCAAAATGCTCCGTGGGTCGCTCCTTGTGGCAGGTTTTCTGGATGGTTCATCGGCTACCAGTGGCAGCAGGGTTTCGTCCTTGGACGTCCAGGGTGATGGTACATTAACTTAATCATATGATGGCACTCCACAAGTCATTACCCACAAGTCATGTCGTCTGGTTGGTGGTTTCAAACATGACTTTTATGTTATATGGGATGTCATCCTTCCCATTGACGAACTCATATTTTTGATGGTTCTTGCACCACCAACCAGTAGTGATTTCTCAAACTTCAGCATCTTTGAGCGAAGTCAGTAGCGCATGTTGCCGCTGAAAATCATGGGACCATCCAGCTGCACAGCCTGCACCGCGACCAGGCTATCTCCATGCCCAAGACTTGGATGCCAGGGGCTACTGGCAAAGCTTGCCGCGTCGCCCTTGGATGTAGCCACCGTTGAGGCGGTGGTGATTTTTTTGGGCATGGAAAATTTGGGGATATCATAGGAGGATGTCATATTATCATTCGGATATAGGAGGTATATTATGGGATAATTGATGTGGTATGACACAATGGAGAGAATTACGGGCCTATCATAGGATAAAGATAGAGTCACAATGTGATTTCTTTGGTAACAGGCTGATAAACCATTAGAAACTTTGATGGATTTTGGGGAACCTGAACCATTTTTTTGAACCAAACAACATGTACGAAAGGGGCATTAACCGATCAAAAAGTAAAAAAGTAGTTTAGCAATCAAAATCATATTTTTTTTTATAACTAACCACCAAGAATCAAGAGATCCCTTGCAAAATATGCGTATGATCATATGGGAATTGGTTTGCGGTTGCATGTTTTCCCTCCCTCAAGAAGTCGGATGATGCTCTTTTGTTTGGGATGGCCCATCAACCGCAAGCCAGTTTTGGAGTTGTTTGATGGATTTTCATGGTGGATTCTGAAGTAGGAACAGGTACTTCATGGACCTTACAGGCTTTTGGACATAGACATACCGTTAGAAAGCTGTTATGATTCCAGTTTGGAAAGCTGTTCATAGTCAGAAAGCTAGAGATGTGGTACAAACTTCATGGAGCAACATCTTGCATCAGGTGATGACATCAAATGACCAGCAACTTCTTTGGAAAAACTTCAACAGCGAATCAGCTGTTGATCTTCGACACGCCGCTGCAGGAACTCGCAGTTGTCTCGAAAAAAACATGCAGAAAAGGCGGACCTAAGGCGGATTTTGCCGGAGCAAACCAGACAATTTGACCATCCAAACTGTGAGTTTGCTAATCAACCAACATGGATTCGATTTTGGATCCAGGGTTGTAAAAATACTAATTTCTAATTTACAACTACAATTTGACGGAAATCATTGAATTGTTTCTATGTGTTTTTTGTTTCTCTGGGTGCCTTTGAACGTGGCTGGCTTGAGAGATGCTAGGATTTTTTCCTTGCCTTCAGCTACCTTTGGAGTTAGAGACTCTTTAAAACCAATTTTGGTGTCTTCAACATCGTTTTTTTATTCAAGTTGAAGCGTGGTAAACCCATGTAAACCCTTCTAAAAGGTGATATTGCAGAAAGATTAGCTGTGGAGTTTCTGAGTGCCCTATTTTTTGGCTTTTGGTTCAAGGTGGGGGTCAAAGTGCTGCTGGAGGATGTAACTAACCGGTAGATTCGCGGCCGCGCCGCCCAAAAGCCTGTGGTCCGAAGCCTTGTGAACTTCTCTGGATGTGCATGGTTGTAATATGTTTGTAAGTCAATTGGAGTATTATAGGATGCCCCCAGTTTTACTATATTGATAGCACACATTATTTCTAGATACACATCCAAGCATGACTAATTATAGTGGCTGCAGCAGCTGCAACCCCCGACAAAAACAAGATCCGTTGTGCTAACTCTCAAGCTCTGCCCGTCTTTTTTCAGGAGAAGAGATGCAGTTCCCACCATTTTTTTGCACCCAAACACCATTTTTGGATCCCATATCACCTCAGAATTCTGATGCATGTTCCATAATTTGAGTTCAATCACACGTCACCAACCTTGGACCTTTTGGCTCCTATACCTCTATCCAACGGTGGAGGGGCCGAAAAATTGAGGTGCTGCCCAAATCAGGGCGTTGCGATGCCTGAAAGGGTGCCACATGGTGCACAGGTGCGCCAAAACAAGACTCGTCAAGAACGGTAGCTTGGGACTTGAGACCATCATTCTGAATGATATGGGGATGAGTCAACACCCATTCCCTTAAGCATATGTTTGGAGATGGCAAGGGGGGGATCCCAATCAAAACATTTAGGCCGTTGAACTGCGGATTTTTTTCCATAGGTGGATGGGTCAAAACCTATTATTACCATATTTGAAGGGATGAACATCACTAGTTGGTGATTTGGAACATTTTTTTTTTCTCCATATATTGGGAATAATCCTCCCAACTGACCAATATTTTTCAGATGGGTTGAAACCACCAACCAGATCAATTTACCAGCTCTTTTGATGAGAGCAAGGACCTTAAGGTCTTGACCAATAGCCAATAATAGCCATAGCTACAGTTGCACTAACAGTTACACCTGATAGCAACCCGCAGTCATGGATAGAACAGTTGGAAACCTAGAAATATCATGTTGAACACATTATCTCATTATCTGAGCCAACCTGGAAATTCTTGTCTATCTTCCTGCGGATCCCTATGGCTTTGTTTGAGAAAGAGGACTCCCGAAAAGATTCGTTGTGATGACTCATGCGATTTATTTCATGACGATTTGGGGATGAAGTAGTGTCCATGTCTGGAAAAAACGCTCATCCATGGCCTCCAATATAACCAGCAACAATGGGTTTTTGTACCACCGTCGCAGAAATGGAACTCATGGGAATAGGGATGCAATTACCAACTGTCATCACTAGCACCTGTGAACAGCTAAAGGGTCATCCAAGTTGATGGTTATTCAACCCTACTCAGATATATACATCTATATATATATACAATCCCTTGCCCCTGCTGTTTGGAATAATTGTCGTCGAAACCCTGATGGAATGTAGTCGAATGGTCCAACATATGCGGGCTATTAAGTATTCTTTGATGGGTGTGTAGCAGCTACAGAACATAATAACAGATACCATCATTTGGGAACTGTGGCATTATGTGGCTCTATTTGGCCACATGTTGCTGTTTGGTTTTTCTCAGCCTGACCAAAAAGCAGTCCCAACCAGGTTGCACCTGTGGTCCCAGGTTGCACAGTTCATATTCCCATTATGAAAGGGGATGAAAGGGGCACCATGGTGCACCTCAATACACTGGTGAAGGAATTGTGATGATGATATATGATATAATTATATGTATATATATACATCTTTTGATTCACTTCCCAACCTTAGGATTCCATATATGTGTATATTCCATATATATATATATATGATATATGATATATCTGGGTAAATTTGATCACGACCTCACGTCGCGACTGAGCCCTGGAATCATGGTTGGTAAGGGAAATGATCGCCAAATGGCCGAACTATTCAGGTTAGTGAAATATTATAATTTACCCAGATATATGATGATGATGATGATGATGATGATGATGATGATGATGATGATGATGATGATCAATTCCAGTGGTTTGATTTGCATTTAGAGTTTGGTTCCGCATGATGGTTCGCCGATGAGGTCTGCCAAATGGGCGGAAATGCCAAGCCCTCAGAAGGGAGTGTGGTTCACGTTCGCAGACCTTCATTCAGTACCATTTTGAATGGTATTTACCAATGGATACCAATGGTTATATTGTATCACTTTTGGAGCTAGCCCCCAGTCTAGATTTTACTCATGAGTTGCCATGTCTTTAGTAGATGTATCCATGAAACATTTTGATGTAAACCCGTCCTTTTCTGTCAGAGGAGTCCTAGTGTCCTTTTTGCTTTCTACCCTTGTGTTGCTTAAATCCCCTGAAACAACCATGAAACCGCCACTTTTGCAGGTTATCAAACTGTCCAACTACAACAAAAAGCAGCGACCCGAAAACGACGGTTGATGGATCGCCATTCCCAAGGTCCATTCCTGGGGCAGTGGCGAAATGGGCCAATTGGGCTTCCCCTCCCTGGAGGACGCTGTAGCTGTGGGGCCACTTGAGTCACTTGAGGTGAAACTATCCCAAGGAACCCACAACAAAAAATTGTTGTGTCTGAGAATATACTATCCCTCCCCAAAAAAAGATGGTTGATTATCATTATCCTTGTTGAAATTGCCATTTTGGGGAGGTAATAGCCACAATTCCATTCTATCACCATGAACAATCCATGAGTTGGTTAACAATCATCAACATTCACCGCCTTCTTCTCACCTGTATTCCAGGCCTTCAGCCCAGGACCTCCCCAAAGATCAAGATGGCTACCCCTACGAGCCAACGGCCAGTGTCATCAAGGACGTCAGTTCGTTTTTGGAGCTTTGATGGGTTTTTGAATATTGAAATTTTGGACATCTACATTCTATCAATCTATATACTTTGCGCGTATATGTATATGTGTACATACTTAATAGATCAGTTAGTTGTTTCATCAGTGAGTTCATTTGTTGGCGAAATAGTTGGTTGGTTACTTTTTTCACTTGGTGGCTAGATTGGCTATTCCCGCATGGAAGTCCCATAGTTGTAGAACGATTCAACATCCGCATCATTCCTCGAGGAGTTTAAGCAGATCAAGATCTGCGGGGACCTCAGTGCGCCGTTTGACATGTCAGGTCCAGCGGAATTGGCAGAATCATCAGTTTTAAACATGGATTCCCAACAAAAAAACCATCCATTTTGGCAGGTTCATCCCCGTTTTTGTTGATTAAACACCAACCAAAGCATAAAATTTTGGTGCTTAGCCAACAACGGGGATGCACCTGCCGAAGTGGGGATATCATGGACATAGAGTTACCCAATGATTTGGTGTGTGGTTTTATGATGTGTTTTTGTGTTCAACCATAGAAATTGGATGATGGCCCCCAATGAGATTCTTTTTTCGGGGGGGAAACAAGCAACCACTGAAGCTTCAAAGGTAAAGCAGACTTGGCAAACTCTCCCCACTACCTGTTGTTTCAAAACAGGGGATGATGGGGATGCCCACAAAATGGCAATTTGAGTAGGGAAACAAGGGGCACTTACTTATTACTACATTTGGTTGATCCAAATTTGGGACACCCTCATATTCACTCGTATTGTTTCATGGAAATCTAATGGACCACCCAAACACTTTTTAGCCCAAAATACAAATCCGGCCTTAGTCGGAGGTAATTATCAACCATGAACCCGAAATTTTGGTCGCTTAGAACCCCCCTAGAATAACCCATCCCCTTAGGTTCAAAGACCTCCAGACCTTGGAACTCCAAAATGAAGAGATCAAATATTCAAACACCATGTTCAGACACACACATATTATATCATATTATATATATATATATATTATAGATATACACATTATATATACATACATATATATATATATACATATAACTTTACATTGTATTTTATATACAGTATTATATTATATATATATACACCCTCCATATTACATCTCCTTTATAATCTCTATATCCCCACGATATTCGTTGCTCGGGTACCGTGGCGTAGTTTGGGGCACTTCTTCTCAGGTCAAATCGCAGGGGGCGATGGACACACGGTGCGGCAGATCCGTGATGAAAAGATCGAATGAAAGAGTCTGGTGATGAAACGGACATCATTAGGAAATTACCACAGGAAAACCATAGGAAAACCATAGGAAAATGGTGGTTTAATGGGATTTAATGGGATTTAATGGGATATAACCTCTGGTAAACTAACAAAAAACTATGGAACATCACCATTTTTAGTGGGTAAATCAACTACAAATGGCTATTTTCAATAGTTTTTTGTATGTTTACCAGAGGGTAATGAACATGATAACAAAAATATTATATGATAAATCTAGTGTATTTTTTCATTATAATATATGATAAATGATATATCGTAATATATGTTTATGGAATACAATATGTGTTTGTCATTTTACTATTGTATTGTGATAAATGATGATGTTGATGATGATGATGATGATGGTAAATATAAGTTATTGTCATCTTATTTTATTTGAATCATGAATATAAAGTATTGTATGTTTTGAAACGATCTGTTGATAGCCAACAGAGGCGAAATTGCACTAAGAATTTCACACACACACACACGCACACTCTAAAAGAAAGTGAATATAAAGTCCCTTGCAGTATATTCTGACACTGATAAAGATGCGTTACACCTTCAATATGCTGATTTTCTACTATAAACATCACTCACTCACTATATTCTGTGGAGTGAAGAATTGGTGTTTGTTTTTTGGGGGTGTTTACACCCCCAAGCAATTGATTCGAAAGGGCCTGGAAAAGAAAATGAAGATGACAGACAAGTTTTTATAGATAATGATTTATATCTATATGTTAGTACATACGTGTGTATATCAATATATATATACACGTATATTATTAGATACTGTATATAATGTGTGTAAATCAGTCACAAAACATACATGTTTCTATTTCCGGCCGCTGGGTGCCAGGCTGCCGTTACAGTCCATGGGAAGTTGTACAGCTGGGGAGCCAGTGCTTGCGGTCAGCTTGGTCACTGCCACTTGGACGGGCCGTTGAGGGGTGGGTTGGATGGGGGTGAGGGATAGGACGGTCCTGGTAGTCCTGGTCTTCTGGATTTCGGAGGTTTGGTTCACTAAGCTTCGGACCCGGAGATGAAACAACACAACTTAATCCACAACAGTGAGATTGTCCATGGATTTTAGCAGCTTCAGATCTGGAAATTCCGTTGTCGGAAATTATCCATGGAGTTCAGGGCACTGCACTTCTCAAAAAACCCAGTGGTTTCCCCATGGCTGTCCAGGTGATACAGCTCAGATGCCCAAGGATGTGCGGAGCCTCAGGACCGAACCCTGTTCTAAGCCTGGAATCATGGTATATTTTAGGGGAATCATCACCAAATAGCCGCAAGATTCAGCGTAGTGAAATATTTTTAAAAAAAACTCAGAGCAATAGATCTTCCCCAATTTTCGGGTGATGGTGATGGTGGTTCTGACCCCCTACTCAAGTAGTGTCACTTGATTCTGTGTTTATCTGTTGTAATTTTATGAGTTTTCCAGCATTGTGACAACAATCTTTGCTTGTCTGAGATACCCCGCCGGCACCCTTTTCAGGGATGGTATGGGTAATTAGCTAAAGGATGTCCATACGAATCATTGCCAATTTCTGGTATTAACTAATACTAACTTTATCTTGTTTGATACCTCTTAATACTACAAAAAATACAACATATTACATTAAATACTATAACACCGTGCTATGTGTGTGCTATTTTTAAATAGCACTGAACAAATCAACGATTTTTCTGGGCGCACACCCCAACGACTTGACCGAGGTAGAAGGCTATCCCTATCAACCGGTTCCTCTCTTGGTCAGCAGCCTCCAGGACGTGTGAAACCCGGCGAACTGGAATTTTCCCATGGGCCTGAGATTGGCAGTTTTCTTAAGGATAATGATGATTAATCTATGATTAACCTATGATTTTGTTTTCTTTCCCTATAAAGAATGAATATTTGGAGTGAATCGATGATTAACAGATCATAAATCATGATTAGGGGGATGGGATTACATGATTTCAGCACATCCCCGCAGTTCATGCTTTAAGAATAATGTTTAAGTTAAGGCATGAAAATTCTACTATACAGACTAGGTGACTAGGTATTGGTTTCTGTACATTCTTTGTGGATCTTTTTGTATTGCTTTGATTAGGTACTCAGAATGAATTGCAACTAGGTTTAATAGGTCAAGTCTTGGTTGTTGCCCGTTCTTGAATTCATGTAGGTGAAAACCATTGTCAAGCTTTCTTTGGTAGTTAGAGTTCAGCAACTGTTTCTGATGGCAAAAAATTCTCCATTCAAATGTTGCCCAATTCCCTCATTTTGATATATTTTGATTGTATCCAATACCCCATTACATGCTGCAGTCCTTATCCCCAGTATCCCCCATTGTTTAAATCTCCAGTTCTGCTGGTGAAACATCCAAGTTTGAGCAGTGGCTGCTCAACCCCTATTAGGAATAGCACCATCTGCGGTTATGCCATCCTTTATATATCTTTATACATTGAGGAATATCACAATCCACTATCTATCAAATCCGGCCCACTTAACCCATCCAGTATCAATGGTTATGCCGATAACCATCACAACCATTAACCATTAACCCATCTTTGACCCATTATCAACCATTGTTAACCATCAGTTAATCATAATTATATAAACCACTGTTAACCATCAGTTATCACCCATGATCAACCATTGTTAACCCATTTTTTCCACAACCATTAACCCATTGAAAAAACCATCAGTTATCATCAGTTCTCCCGACTCGCCAGGATGTGTGCATTGTACAAATCGCCTGTGGTGACGCACACACGGTAGCACTGTCGCGCGAGGGCGTGTTATATAGTCGCCTGTGCCCAGAGATTTTTTCGGCATGGAACTGGGGTATTTAAATGTATTTGATTTATATAACCTCCAAGATCTGGTCATTTGGCCATTTTAATGACTAAAATAAGGGACTCATCATACTTTTTGTTCATATAACACCCAAGATCCGGCCATTTTGATGAGGAAAATAGGGTCGCAAATGATGACAATCCCATTCTTTTTCACGGGGGTGTTCCATTTTCGGACGAATCCAAACAGCTTCTGAACCTGTCCTGACTAGAAACACCTGGTTGTAAATGGGATGAGTATATAAGTTTGATCCATTTGAAACGGTGGTTACAAGCTATGAATCTATGACCAGAAATCTTATGACATCTTATGACCGTCATGTTTACGCACATTCGCACGTTTGTGGTTTAAAAAAGATCAAACAGAATTGACACCAGCATTTTTTTGTTGACTAAACCTAGAAGGAGTTCCACCGCCTGAGGTTGGGGCGGAGGAGGATGTGGGCAACTGGGCCACTCAGAGACTTCCAAGATGTTGGGCGCTCAGTCCATGGCAAAGTGAGAAACATCTGTTGCACTTCAGGATTCAATATCCAAGTTATTCCATATGGATGGATGTTTCTGATGTTTCTACTTGACATTGACATGGCTTATTACAAACTATTTTGAACAATGTGGGTCTCTCAGTACTTCAGGATTCATGTGTCTATTTCATATTAATGACTGAGATGTTCGTTCGATAAGGACTTCTTCGGACTTCATTCCCCAACCCTGCTAAGTTTAATCGAGCTCTTCATGGCTTCAAAGCTGACTGGTTTCAGTAGTGGTATATCCATTCGGCAAGAATAGAATCATGATCCGCATAGACTGTTTGTTGGATGTATTCCAAAAAAAAAGGTACAATCCCACCTGGATTGATAATCCCAACATATGTACCAAGCATCTCCAAGCGATCTCGTGGGCCTGGTAGCCTGGTAGCCCATCCCAGGCCCAAGGATGAAGATGGTTGTCCGTACCAGCTCACCCCACGTGTGCGTGCCTCAAGTGGAGGGTGTCGCACCGGATTTGGATACCCAAGCCCCAAGCCATTCATAAAACCCATCTGTCCTCAAAGCCATGATTTTAAAGGCAACCACCTGAATTCCCCTTTTTGGCGCCTAAATCCATGTTTTTTTTTTGCCATGTTTAAACACCTGGAATGGTCACTGCCAAGGTCGTAGAGCATCTGCGACCCCACGTCGTAGCCACCGTTGCTTGTGGCAAGGTCAGAAGACGGTGGTAGTCGTAGGTCGACCTGATCAGAACGGTGTCTGACTTGTGACTCGACATGTGCATTGAACCAAAACAATCCAGAAAAAATAATGATATGAACTAATTAATGATATTGATAGAGTGATAAAATATAAACATATATAAACATATAAACCTCAAGAATGCAAGATTCAACTTGTTTAATTCAACCAAAAGTGTCAAAAACAATCCAGAACAGGCTAAGGTCGTAGCAACCAGTTTGGGATGGATCATCGCCAGAACGGTTCTGAATGATTTTTGTCGCTGCCTTGGAATTGGATTGGTAGTTTTGAATATTATAATTTAATTATATGTATATATATTATATATGTGTATATATATAATCACCATAATCACCATATATATTCATAAATGAATATGTGTATACTCATATAATATGTATTTATATATGTCTTCATATATATCCCACTGGGATTCCCTAACATGTTGTTTAAACCTTTAGCAGAGGTTCAAAAAAAACCAAGTAAGCTTAGCGCGAGTCCTTGCTTAGCGGCTTAGCGCTTTTTTTCGCCAGGCCCACACCATAGCAGTTTCAGAGCGCGGCAGAATGTTCACTTGGGGTGGAGGGCTCAGCATTTAGCAAGAGGACAGGACAGATTTGTGATGCCAAAGAGGAGCGGGAAAGCGGAGCTATTATCGGTATTTCATATTGTACAATATGGTATGATATGGTATAATGGTATGATATGGTATAATATAGTATAATCATAGTATAATCATAGTAGAATTATAGTACAATCATAGTAGAATTATAGTACAATCATAGTATAATCAGAGTATAATCATGTATAATCACCATGATTCAGAAACTTGCTGGTAGCTTCAAATATGTCTTGATGTGTTCCTTCGTTCACAAAGCAATGATTCATCATTGGGCACAAAATATGACTCGCATCTTCAGCCTTGAATGGGTATTGTAAAACCTTCGAACAAAAACGAAGAACAGTCTCCAATAGCCTCAGGTATGGAAGAAACACAAACATTGGAGATTTCCATAAATGGGGGTACACAAAAAAGGTTGGTTTATAAATGTTTATAATGTTGATAATGGACAATCCTTTTAAAGTAGATGACAACTAGGGGTACCCCCATTTCAGGAAACCCCCATATGGTCGTTTTCCATTCCTTGGAATGATACTGCATTCTGAATGGACTAATTCATACCTACATCTTCCCTGGTGCGCTTTTTTCAGCACCTTTTCAGGCTCAATCTTAGCTCACACCAGAATTTCACCACGAAGCTGAATTTTCAGCCCGCATCTGTTGAACATGATGAGGTTGCCCCTCATGAGAAATATACCCAGGTGTTGCCCAAATTGTTTGTTTGGAGAACCATTTGGGAAAATTCTGAAAATGGTGGGTACCCCCAATTATCCATCATAAACCATCATAAACCATCATTTTCTATTTTCCAATCATAATCATTTTTCGGATCATAAACCATCATTTTTTGGATGGCAAATCATCCATGTTATATAAGTTTAATGCTAGTTTCGCATCCATTAAAAAAAAAACAAACAAAAACAAAAAAGTAACATCCATATGTCATGAGGATTCCCCTTGTTCAGGTGCCGGTGCCTGTGGACAATTGGGTCATCCGGATACCAGTGCTGACCTCAAGTGCCAGACATGAATCCCCCCATAGTAACTATGCTAGACTTATGCTAGATATATCATGATATATCGTATATAACTATCATTAATTTCAATAAATACATAGCTTAATCATAAATATAATTTACAACTATGATTATCTAATTATTATCATTTATTATCTCCATTTTTGTTAAGGGTTCCTGAGATAATCATGATTCATAGTTATAGATTCTCATAATATCTATATGGTAATATATGGGTTATTCCCATATAGTTATATGATGTATGACAGATCTATAATCGTGTTAGTTCATGATATTAGTAGGGGGTTACCCTTGCCAGCTATAAATATATATTTATAGAATATGTTCAATTGCGACGTTTGATTACGAGAGGGTAACATAGAATCCCCCAAAATGGGTCTAGAAGATTTCCAAGAGCTGGATCTTGTCCACTGAGGCAGCTTTCCATCAGATGAAGATGGCTATCCTTTTCAGCCTGCTACTACCTCGGCGAGTCTGGACTTTGCACATGGTCTACCTTTTTATGTTAAGGTAGCCAAACGGGTTCACAAGAAAACAACCAATCGAGGTTCTGATTCAGGGTGAGTGGAAATTCTCTGAAGATGCGATGTGATACACGATTCCCCAAAAGAAATTACGATGATTTTGATGGTAAATCACCTCTGTGGAAAATCACTCTAGACCCTCCAAGTAGCCTTAAGAAATGGGTGCTTTCACATGTTGTTCCCCTCATTTTAGTACTTTTGACAATTTATCTGGGTAAAATTGCTCACGACCTCACTGTTCTCCCGAAACCTGGAATCATGGTTTATTTTCGGGAAATCATCCCATTTTATGGCCTTATGATTCAGGTGAGTGAAATATTATAATTTACCATAAGTTACCCAGATATTCTCATTTCATTGGTGTCATAGGTTGGTATCTCAACACCTGTGTTTTCTACTATTTCATATTTATTTTGGGGGCTATTGGATCCAGCATGGCAATAGACTCGAGTGACTCGAGGTTCCGAGGGAAGTAGACCATCTGAAAGACTTCAAGGCAGGGGCCTGGAAGCCACCGTGCAATTTCTGAAGCCTTGGCCGTAGATATGCACATATAATCATATATAGTCATCCTGGAGTAGATAGAATATGGAATATATGGAATATTCCAAGAATCATCACTAACATCTGTAACATCTAAAATTAGTTTATTTGTTGTGGAAATTACTATATTCTATCTACTTCAGGATTATTATATAATATAATAGACAGAAAGAGCCAGAAAGTATCATGGATTTGAAAGTCTTGGGGGTGTCCATAGTTGTCCATCATCTGGCTTTGTCTGAACATGCGTGATACCTTAAATGGCAATTTTAATGGGGAAAATGCATAAACTTTGTAAGTACCATATATTATTTTCAGAGAAGCCCGTATTTGTTGGTTTGATTGGTATGAAGAAAACTAGGTACAGAAAGGATGGTTATTCAGATTCATCGACCTGTTAGGTTTAGCCACCGGAAAATGTTAACCTACCAACGACATCCAATGACTGTTGGAATCAACAAATCAACATCTCTTTAGACGCTATATAATATATATATATATAACAAATACATGTCAATGATGTGTCCTTGCTCGAATCTAAAATCATTGCAAATCATTGCTCAAATCAAAGAAGTGAAAGCATTGAATCGAAGAATCAAAGGGTTAAATCCATCCCGTTTTCAATAGGATGGCATTTGATACACCTGCCTCTGGATACACAAGATGTACATCCTGGTAGCCTTATCCCATCATCTCAGGTCATTGCAACAGCCTGTGGGGATGTGCCATCCTCAGTGAACGGTGAGTTGGGAGAGATATGATAAGGTCGTTGTCCCCAAAAGGAACGAACATTGTGATTCATCGCTATATCGCTATTTTATAAGGATTTGACGTTTCTATCTTTCTTGGGGGTTGTTGTTTAGAAAGTAAGTCAATGTAAGTCAATGTAAGGACCAAAAAAGGAATTGTTGATTAGATTTAGTCGAGACTTTCCACGTCCAGCATCATTTTGTTGTGAGCATTTTACAAAAAAAAAGGAAGAAATCTGAGTCGTACATCTATGACAGGGTGATTTTTATTTCTTGCCTAAGCCAAAGGGAAAAGAACTTGCGAGAGGTGATGTTTGGGGTCTCTCCACCATGTTTGGCCAATTCACGGACATCCCGACAGGTGCACACTCTGGCCCTGACAGATGATGGCTATGTGTACTCCTTTGGCGGTGGTTCATATGGTCAACTTGGGGTCAAGGACACGAGAGAAAATGGGATGTACGTGATTCGTGGTGATGTAGATGTGGAACTCTGTTGTGACGCTGTTTTGATTTGCCCTAGGTTGCCCTAGGCTGTCTTGAAGCATATGTTTTTTTTGTTTTTTTTGCTCCAAGTTCCTCTTGCATGGAAGTATATATAGGTGTTGATGATGTTTTTTTCAGTTTCAGCCAGCGTGTGGAGAGATTTGTTTTTGAACTTTCACGGAATTCCTGGTGCAAAAAGTCGCAGAATTTTGGGATGTTCCTGGGTTTCTCTTGGTGTTTGCTGATTTACTGACCGTTCATGAGAGGATGTGCTGACCATGCCAGTTGATGCTGATAATTGCCCGGGTGTCAGTGCTGATGGCGATTGGAAAGTCTTGCAAAGGAAACCAGGGAGTGGCATCAACCCAATCACCAGGGAAACATAATTTACTCTCTTGTGTGCCATTTTTGGGGTTTTTATGTAAGTAAATATTCCAGCACCATGGAGCATCTGGGACTAGTTCATTCAATGGGAATTTCAGGATCCTAAAATGGAGGTACTGTACCATATAAGGCCATATTTTGTGGTGATATTCACTTACATAGGCCTTATATAAGCCTTATATATGGTAGGTACCTCCATTTTAGGATCCTGAAATTCCCATTGATTCATGGGTGTTCATGGTACCAAGCCCTGAATCCTCTGAGGTCCCTACATGCCGACGCCCCAGCCCGTCTTGAACCTGGGCAACATCGTGCGCTTGGCGTGCGGCGATTCGCGGGGAAGCCCAACGGTTGATGGTGAAGAACATGGTGTTTGAATGGGATTTTTACTGGGATTTAAGAGTGAAATTTATGGAATTTAATGGGGTTGACTGGATTTTACTAGTGACAATTATTGAAGTTAATTGAATTGAATGGGATTCCCCTCTGGTAATTGAACGTAGCGAACTGGAAAAGCACCATGTTTTAGCCAGCGGGTGTAAAACCGCGCGTGTAGTCGTGCATATTTTTCTAATGGTTGTATCTCTCTCTG
>Ga0126342_10009094_pt1 | contig 17799 bp, 13 predicted proteins | sample Cyp1metagenome_FD_92528 | JGI IMG/M metagenome (GOLD analysis project Ga0126342, IMG submission 92528) | Coral microbial communities from Lord Howe Island, Old Settlement Bay, Australia - Cyphastrea 1 metagenome | ecosystem: Host-associated > Invertebrates > Cnidaria > Coral ... | reverse complement strand
TCTCGCTGAAAAAATCAAACGGTTGTCGAGGGAAGGACACGGTCGGGACAGGTTGTCTTTGAACTATAGGTCATTTATGTTTGGGAAACTTCCGCCGCCGGCTTGCCCGGGTCTATGTTATAATATAACATAACATAATATCATATAAATCATATAAGTTTACATATCACACATCCTTTTGGTGAGTCCAGGGGCCTCCGGCACCTCTTGCGCGGCCTCACGACGCCGCGCCAGACCTGTGCCCAGCGCCCATCGGAGCCAGGGGTCTTTATAGGGATCCAATGGAGTTTTAATGGTGATTTTTTCCGGGATTTTACATGGCTCTAACTGGATTTTTGTTTGGGCATTTGGATTGGATTTAAATGAGGATTCAATAGGGCTTGAATGCGATTTTAAGGGAGTTTACAAGGATTCAATAGGGATTTTATAGGACTTTATGGGGATTCAATAGGGTTTTAATGCGATTTAAAGGAATTTTATATGGATTCAGTAAGGATTTCATGGGATTTATAGGAGTTCAATGGTGTTGTAAATGCGATTTTAAAATCAAACATGGCAATTGACAATCCTGGTTTTAATTGGGTTCTAGCAAAAAAATCATTTGTAAATGGGTGATTTTCCATTGCCATGCTTGATTGCCAGAGAGTAATGGATCTATGGAACAACAGATCTATGGAACAACATGTAGGTTGATATTACAGCATATAATCATAACAAGACAATGGGATAGTTATATAAACCCTGTTAAAACAGATAAGATGATGGGATTGTTACATGGGTTACCAAAAAAACCTAAGATAATGGAATAGTTATATATATATATAGTACGAACAGATAATGGGATTCAAAAGTGTGGATGGAAACGGAGGATCTATTGGGAGCTTTGTTTTTGAAATTAGAATCCGAATGGGATCAATTATAAGAACAACAATAACATAATCGAGGGAACTATATCAAATATCAAGACATATTAAGTATAATTATACGATCTTCGTCACATGGGAATGAGGATGGGGGTATATCTTAATCGGGATTCAAAGGTGACGTTGATGAAATGTTCATGGGGGTATATTTGCATGGCTATTTTTCTTGACGGGACTTTAAAAAAGCGATCCAAAGTGAGTCAATCTCGGAAACATGTTTTAAAAAATGGATTTATGATATAAGTTTTGAGCAAAAGAATCTGGATTAATCAACAACACAGTGTTTCAAAGTTCCAAAAAAACACATGGAAATTCAGCAGCAAAATTGAGGCCTAAAGAAGTTCACCATTGGCTGATTGCACAAACAGATCCAGAGGGAAAGCCACTGGAGACTTTACGAGTACAACAATTGGTGAACGGATTTTCCACAGATCATGATAATCCCCAATATATATATATATATATACATACATATATATATACATATAATTATATATATATTGGGTAGGATATCGAAAACCCCTTCACTAATCAACCAAGAAGAATCGAAGAATCCCAACATCGCTAGGGTTTTGTTAGTCCAGTGGTGGTGGTGGACACCTTCACTCGTGAAAGATTGGAACAACTTCGATTCTAAAGCTCGGCTTCAAAGTTCGGACCAAGAACAGATGATCACATCAATAAATTTGATAAAACTATGATAAAACAGAACGTGAAACAAAATAGAAAAGATCAGTAAAGTCAGTAAAGTAGGAAAAAAAATGTCCCCAAAAAAAAGCCAGGCTGCTGGTTCTCCCGGCGCCAAGGCACGCTTCATTTTGATGTTCTCATCGATGGATTTGCACAGTCCTCCCCGCCTTAGGCCAAAAAAAATCGACTGCGCTGGGAAATCCATTTGGAGACGACACTGACATCCCACTGTTTCTGTTACTTTCACAATCCATTTAACTGGTTGGTGGTTGACCTACCCCTCTGAAAAATGATGGAGTTCGTCAGTTGGGATGATGAAATTCCCAATATGATGGGAAAAATAAAAGCCATGTTCCAAACCACCAAGCAGATTTTCTTGGTCATGCCGTGCCAATGATTCTAGGCTCAATGATGTCCAGAAGATCTGGTTTTTTAAAATGGGGGACCTCCAAACTAAGCAAGGCCGGAGAAGGCCCACTAAAAACAGCCGGAAGAATGGTGGGCGGTGGAAGAGACTACACATGGAGGTGTCCTAAAATAGGGGTACCCCAAAATCATCCAAGTTATTTGGCTAGATTGTAAATGGAAAACCATGGTTTGGGGCTTTGGGGTGCCCATATTTTAGGAAACCTCCACATATAATTACTAACTCTAGCCGAATGACTTCCAGTGTATGGACAAGGTGCATTTTGTTTCATCAGACACTTTCAATTTTTTTTCGAGGCCCAACTCCATGAAAACCACTATTTCCACTGACGTGTTTGATTTGTGTAAGCTGCAGAAATCAGTTTGATTCGTGTTAGCCGCAGAAATCAGTTCACACCCCAAACCGTTGAAATTACCCTTACCCAAATGTGGGATAATATCCAAAGAAAAACTTGGACTTGGATCTAAGCAAATTCAAAGATCAATCAATCGTGTTTCTCATGAATTATAATTATATAGTTCATGTTCCACTAACATCCCCAACTTCACCAGACACGGCTTGACCTGCCCAGTTTTCTCCGAGTAACCCTTTGTTCTTCGAACAGCGCTTGCAGCCGCGGCGGCACCAGCCGCAAGTGATGGGCACGCGACGGAGATTGGCCGCGCCTACCCAACATCTGGCCACTGGATCCACGGAACCCCCCTGAAAAACATGGAAAAAACATATGATCCCAGGAAAGGCCAGAAATAGAAACATGTGTAAAAGCCCACCAGAAATCGGGCTTTGCCAAATCGGGTTACAGAAATGACAGAAATGATACAGCGAAAAGCCACAAAATTCGAAATCATGCGGATAGTAGGGTAGTGGTTATGGTTGGTGCCCGCAAGTCCTCGAACTTCCGTGGTCCCTTCTGTTTTTGTCGGCGAACTAAGCCACAGCCAAACTGCCAGAATTTGAGATCCAGTGGTGAAGATCAAGTGGGGGGGATCCAGTGGTCTGTTGCAAACCATCTCTAGCCCCTTCTTGTCCTCATCCAAATTTAAAAAATGACACCAAACCACAATCCTCCTTTGCCAGCTCAACAAGCACAAGCCAAACAATTTGCTTGCCAAAAACATGTCTCCTGCCAATGTCCAGGTTGCTTCAGGTTGCTTCAGGATGAAAGTCACTGCTGGCAATGGTTTCATTCAAGTGCCATGTCAAACTTGAAGCTCGCTACACAAAAGAAACGAATGTCTGCGTTTTGCCATCCAGATTGATCGAAAATCAGACATTTTCCCTGAAGCAAATCTGAATCAAAGAAGTCCTCCAAAAACGAGTTCCTAGCTGGATATGCCATGCCCCCATCAAGATAGCACAAATTGATCCATTTTCACCTGCCCTTCCCAGACGGTTTTGCCTCACCCCTTCACCCAGCCTTCCACTCGGCTAATCAGAAGCTCCACCTGGCCCGACTGAGCTTCTGGGTCATGCTCCACCTCGGTTCAACAAGGATCTCAGCTGGTGAAAATTCCGGGTTTCATAGTGGGACCCATTGAACCGTTGGCCACAACAGTTGGCCACAAATCAGTCATTTTCAATGCACCATTCTTATTATATATACGTGTATATATATATAGCAATATATATATTATATATATTATATATACAGTATGTATTACGGTGTTTGCGGCTTTGGTTTCCACTGACGTATGGAACCAACCTAACATACCTTTAAACATTTGACAGGGAACTAACTCCCCAAGAGTCAAAGTCATCCAGAGAAGCCAAGGCTGAACTCAGCTGGGCCGCAATGGTTTTCTGCTTCGTGTGCAGTAGGCCCACTACCGGTAGAAGGTATTTGGTGTCCACCACCCCAGGGCACCTGTGAGCTGTCAGGACGTTACCGACCCCAGATCTACCAGCAAAAAAACCAGAGCTTCAATGTGAAAGATGGATGCATAGAAAAAGTTCTGATGTTTGGGGTGTGTCCCTGCAAAATTCCGTGAGGATTTTCGGCATGTCCATGGCTTCCGCGCCTGTGAAGCCGCCAGTATGGGTGGTCTTAGGTGGTTTTTCGTTTTTTCGGATATGTATACTCACCCGCATTTTGAAGATCGAAAAGTAAAATGTCCCACAAGATGGTCATCCCGCAAAAGATGCCGAACAGTAAATCCCCAGTACAGTTGTGAAGATGCACTTTTCGGCATCTTTTTGAGAGGTGCCAGGTTCCAAAGAAAATCGCCAGATTATGGACCACCTATAGGTTCTCCTTGGTGGCATTGGAACTCCAAATATTCATGGTGCCATCCTCATCAAAGATCACCTTTGAATGCGCAAAATGCCAGTGATCAACATCTCAGGCCATGGAAAAATGTGTATGTAATTATATGAACACATAAAACCACCCCTGAGATATCTCTGCAAACATCTGAAACCCCACAAAAAAGGGTGTAAATATGTAATTGATGGCAATTCTCAAGCGGACAAGAAATGATCCACAATACCCAAGCCGTTCGAGTTGCATCTTCGTTTTGAAGGTCTTCAGGGTACCGGGGAGTGTGGGGAACCGCAGATGTTGGTCATGGCTTATCACTGGTAAAGCCTACGCCATATTGGATCATGTTTAGGATTATATTCCAGTGTTTGTCTGTTTGTACAGTATCAGTTGAAGTCAATCCAACTGTTTAAGGTCTCCCATGTGATGTTTTTAGACACATTGTTTCTTCATCACCATCAAAAATACATAAAAATACCCCTATCCGATCTCATCATACTTGAAAACGCTTTCCCATGGCTTAGTTCATAATTCCCAAACATCCAGGTAGTATAACTCCTGACCAATCAACAAGAACGGCTTTTGGGATCCCAAACCGCCGGCTCTTGGTGACACGCTGCGGCTCGACCTTTTGATAGCGATAGCTCCAAAATGAGAAGTTGACTCTCTGGGAATGGGAAAATCATCGACAAATTGGAGGTTTCAATGAGAAAAATCTCGACAAATTGGAGGTTTGAATGGGAAAACACCAAGGCTTCATGATTTTCGAGCCATGTTTGATTACCGGAGGACGAACGCCATGGCGATGAAGCACAGTGGCGATGTTTTATCAGAAAAAACTTACTGGTGCTTAGTAGGGAATGAGGGAATGATCCACAATAATTATCAATAATCATCCCATTCCCCCATTCCCATCCATTCCCTGCTAAGTACCAGTAAGAAAAGTGATGCTCTCAGAGTCTCAACAAGATAAATAAGGAAAATGGGTCTGACTGAAAATATAGTACCCCCAAATCCATGGAAAACTGCAAATATCCAACCCATTGTCAGACACACCCAAATTCGCCACCAACATGATAAAAACATCAAGGGTCAAACGGGTTTGCATAAACCCTAGGATCGTGATGGGGTACCATTTTGATAGCCATGCATTCCTTGTCCGGATACTTGTGAGCAATTTTCCCCTCCATTGATCGACACGGGTTTACAATCCAGGAGTAGATTCTTGGCTGGTGTCACCCGGGACTAGTGGGGATCTATCCAAGGATATTTTATGGCACCTGTAATCACAAGGTGGCTTCTGGCAATGGGGCCAGCACCAATTTATATTCTCCAGAAAATATCAACTTCACTTCCAAATATACCAACATTTTTTGTGATATGTCATTTCCTATCAACGGAATCACCGGCGAAAAAAATCCAAACTCCTAGGCCCTAGGCCCTGCAAGCTCCGCGCCTGCCGCTCCAGAAACTCCGCCACATGAAACAGCTCGGAGCGATCTCGGATCTGCGAAGCGGTGGATCGATGGATCGACCCCTGGATCTTTGTTGGGTCCTGCCCTGTCGATTCGCCGTAACAATTCACTCAGGGCTCAGGGAGTGTTCAAGACTGGAAAAAAAAAAACTGTTCTGGCGGGAAAACGATCAGGAAAGCCTGGGTTTGGAGGATCTTGCTTTCCAAGAGTATCTATACACACTTGTTTTTGCTGAAACCAAGTTCTTATCAGTGAAATTGTATTCTCTCAGTTCTGGGTGTGGTTCGACAGTTAGACACATACCACAGACCAGAACATGAGCATGCTATTCCATCCTGTTGAAAGGAGACAAAACGCATAATTTGTCAAACAAAAATAGATCTGCTGGGACATCTTTGATGGTTCTCACGCACATATCAACCACGGTGTAAGATTTTCGCATCTTCCAGTTTCCTGCCAGATAATAGGTGACCTCAAGATCACAACGTAAAATCACGCTGGTTACCTATCTCAGAGGCAACTGGAAGGTTAGAGATTGTTTGATGCGTTCCCAGTTAGCAAGTTAGTGAATACAACTAATACAACGACAAAACTATCTGCGGTACAAAAGGTGAAGCTGAAGCAACAAACGTCTTCCCTGCGAGAAACGAGCCCTCACCAAAGAATGTGTTTATAAAAGCATTTCTTTCATGCAATATCTGGGATCCCAACATTCCACGATTTCAATCCATGTTGTAATTCTTGGGAAGTATGATTGAATATGTGGAGGTTTCCTGAAATGGAGGTACCCCCAAATCATCCATTTTAATAGCATGTTCCAGTGTAAACCATCCATTTTGGGGTACCCCCATTTTAAGAACCCCCAGAAAGCGCGCCTGCTTGGGTCCCTTGCTCCAGGGAAGGGTGCGTTCGGTGTCCAGCAGCGATGGGCTCTCAAGCTCTAACTTGGACACGCCCACCAGACCATCTCCTGTCAACCATGGCTGATGTCCCAATGATACCATTTTTCGTGAAAAAACAATGATTGATCCCAATAATAGATCTTATCATTAAAAAAACAATGATAGTTTTCAAGATTGGTTTTTTTTTCATGATTTCCAGATTTGATTGCAGGCCCCGAGCCCCTGATGTCATTGAGGGATAGCTCAGAAGTTCACCTGATAGGTTCTCACAAAAATGGTAGAAACTGTCGAACTACCCCTGACTTGACAGGATAATTGCTGGTGATGAGATAATTCGACTTGGTGGAAGCGGCATTCCTACATATTCCAACGAAAAAGGGACGCTGTGACAACAGTTGCATGTGAGATGGACCCGCACATCTGAATACCCGACATGATCTGCACAACCTCACACCATCTAATCATAAAGTCCCTCCTTTCAAGAAAAAAAGAGGCAAAAAAAAAACATGTTTAAGAAACAGTTGTATGGCCACGAGTACTGCTTGCCAAGCCCTCTGAAAGCAGCCACAGCCCATCCTGAACCCCCAATGCCCCATCTCCTAGGCTGGGCCGTTGGACGGTGCACTGCACGCCATGATACCCCAGGATGGATGCGCCGGTTTCTGGCAGGCCCATCGCCAAGCTCTGTCCACCATGCCCTCCATACCTTCGGCGGGGCTGAAAATGGGTTAAACACTCCCAAATGACGAGTTTAAGATGGAAAATGATGATAAACCAGTGTATTCAGGGGTACCCGGGTACCCTATCTTCAGAGAAACCCGAAAATGGATGCAGGCCAAAGATCAGAAGAGCAGCAAGAAAACAAACAAAAAAAACGGACTTGGGCCTTTTCCTCACATCAGTTTCTCTATCTCAGCCCAGACGCCTGCTGTGAGGGTCATAACGTCGCGCCCGAGCTTCCACCCCAAAGTGCTTCATGATCGCGGCCATCGGTTGAGCCAAAAAACTGGTGACGTTGTGAGCATTGCCATCCTGCTGTTGTAGGTTGAACAAAAAAGAAGATGCGAATCACTAAACCAACTAATAAGCCCTCGGGTATTCAATGCTGAGAAGAAGGACCCTCTTTGGGGCCAAGTGAATGCTATAGAAAGTCTAGACTATGGCAACACATGTCATTGGCAAAAAAAACTGGCATAATATATTAGCTACAGTGTAGACAAACATAAAGCTTCTACCAAAAATCCACTATATACGTCATTGGAAAAAGCAAAGTGAACTTCAAAATCACTGAGGCGTGTCTGAAAATGCAGGAATCCCATCAAAAATTGTGACTTTTATTGGGGCATGTACTACAGATATCCACAAACATACTTATATCATATCATCTTATATCTATCTATCTGTCGATCTATCTATCTACCTACCTGGTACCTACCTATCTATTTATATATATACTAACTATATAATTATATATATATCAGATCAACATGTGAACACATCCTGACCCTGAGATTTGCCGCGTTGATCCTGACCCTGGGAGTCGGAACATCTTCCAGGCACTGCTGCAGCTGGCTGGTTTGGAGATGGGCCAAGCAGCGATTGGCCATCACTACGGCACATTCCTCACCGTTTTCTTCCCCTTGGAACTGCGGAGACCTACCCCCAATCATCCCAAAATTTCTCGCCATTTTAGTACTAAAAGCCATGGTGACTTGAGGATTTTAGCAGTTTAGAAGACCCCACATATCAGGCCGTTTTCAGAGGTCATGGACTCAGATGGATCATGATCCAAGGTTGTGGCTTGATACTCGGCTGACCCAGCTGTTTGAAAAAGACCCGGCTGATTCCGAGGAAAACCGGTCACCAGTCCCAAAAACCAGGTTAATTCTACGTACACATAGTTACTCATAGTTTATATCGTATGTATCTGGACAACAATCATTCACTCACCTGAAAAGCTGTTTTGGCCATTTTGGGGATCATCATGATAATAGTATGTAAATATTTCATGGTAGCTATATCTCATCAAATCCATGGCTATAACCATGAAATCACCTGAAAATCCCATCATTGATACAATTCCCAACATATTGTTTTTTTTCCTGAACATCATTTACAAAATGGTGATAAACATATGTTGGTGTTTCCCCAATAGAGTGATGGTTATTGAAATGGGTGTTTTGAAGCAAATGATGAAATTCCATCAACAAACCATCATTTCCATAACAATATAACATCACAATCATTTATAAAATGCTGGTTTCGGAAATGATGAAAATCCAATAAAATCCATAGTATAACACCCCATCATCCACCATCCCATCATTCCCATCATTCCACCGCAAGCTCTCCTGCTTTGTGGCAAAATCCGCTTGGCCGTAGAGCTCCAAGGCCTTCTCGACCGCCTTCCAGCCAAAGGGGGGTTGGCCGGGTGACCCCCGCCCAAGGAATGGTTGGAGTTATTAACCACCTATATATAGAAAGAGAGTATGTTTATGTGTATATTATATATATATCACGTATGTATATATATATATATCACGTGTATGTATAGATATATATATATATTAATATATATATATATATTAATATATTGGGAAAATTATACGTGATGGGGATGTGATGGGATATAATGAGATGATAATTTGGAGATGAAAAACCACCACGAAGCACTTTTTTTCAAGCACGAATCTCAACCATCGATGGTCATGATTCGCCTTTAAGAAGCCCAAGAATTGTTGGTCACCGAAATGGGGCAGAGGGTTTGAATCCCAATTGTAATTTGACAAATGAATAACACATGAACATCCAGATCAAGTGACTTGAAGAAAGAAACAGAATATATTGGGAAAAAAAAACAGCAAAATCGACACTTGCCAGGGAAGTAACGGAAGGAAAATGTTCTGGATTTGACCCAACAAGTGGCGATGGAACCAGAAATATGATGGGTATGTTGTCCTGAGAATCGCCCATCCACGGGTGTTTCAAGTAGTCTCTCTTAGTTAGAGGGACTACTCAACAGAAAATGTGGGACAAATTTATAGCAGCATATGTACCATGGTCAAAACATGGTTTTTTCTATGTGCCATTTTGCCATGGCACCGAAAAAAGGTGGTACCTATGAGATGGTTATCTGGGATAAAAATGTATATGTTTTTCTGTGTAGCCATCGTAAGGATTCCCAGGTTTAGGGATGGATAACTATCTTAGAGGTACCACCGAAAAAAGGTGCCATGGCAAAATGGCAAATAGTATACCATGTTTTGACCATGGTACATATGCTGTTTTTTTTTTTACATACATATGTGTATATATATACATATATATATATATATATAAATCCCTATGAAATGGATTGATGAGCATCCCTCAATATTGGATAATATTGGCCTTCAATCCAACTTTTGACCATGGCATCCCATCCCGAAAATGTTGCCTGAAGGGACTGCTCAACGAGATGTGACTGTGCGTGATCATAGACCCTATATGGGGGGTTTCTTAAAATGGGGGACCCCCAAAACTATGGTTGCAATACTCAAATGGTCTATGATTTGGGGGTACCGGCCCATGACTTAGGAAACCTCCATATTTGCAAGTGCAGTTTAGAGTTTAGAACGCAAATTTCTGGAGTCACCCTCTGGTAATCTCAGATAGGCAATGAGAAAACCCCAATTTACCATTTGGAAAATGAAGCAGTAAACCCCAACCATGCCATATTATACGGAGAAAATGATGATCAAGCATTATTTTTGTTGGGGTGTTCCAAACCGAACATTATTACAAAGCATACCAAATTATACCCAACTGGATTTCTTCATAAATTGCCTTGGTGGTTTGTTGATCCCAAATCTAAAGTCTACAGTCCCTTCTACTGGGAGAGTTGATGATATTTGCTATTTGGTGTTCACCCATCTGTTCTCCAAAAACAACCAAAAAATACCCTCTGGTAAACAAACATAGCTATTGAAAATGGCCATTTATAGTAAAATTACCCATTAAAAATGGTGATGTCCCATAGTTTTTTGTATGTTTACCAGAGGGTAACAATATGGTTGAAATCCATCCAGTTGGCTTTGGCACATGTTTTGTAAGCAAAGAAACACTGCCATGAGGCGGGCGTTGGGAGTTTGAATCAGGAATGAGCATAACAAACTGCTCAATTTACAGGTGTGTCAAAACCTTGTACCCCTGTAGTTCACATCAAAATAGCTGGTAAATGGATGTTCATCTCCCTAAAAATGGTATTAATAGGTATTGATCCATACCCACATTGCTTTTTTACTCTTAGCATCCATAGGTCAATATTTCAAAATACAACCTTGCAGCGCGCCAACTTCGGCTGTGAAAGCTGTCTTTTTTTCGTCGGTTCTTTGTCTTCACGCCCGGCCCGGGGCGGTGACCCCGCAAACAACTATAAATCTATGAGACCTTTGTAGCATTCAGAAAACCTCTCTATATATATATATGTATAAAACCTGTAGAAACCATTGGATTTGTCTGAAAATGGTGTATGGCCCCCAAATGAAACTTTTACTAGGCAAAATGATGGTTAACCTATATATATATAATAGAGAGCGAGAGGTACCCTATTTTCAGACAAATCCATGATACATCTTCATAACCATGCCCCTGCCCAGGAAAAACACCTCCTCGTCTCCCTGTCGCAGGCTTTGATCGGCCTGAAGTATGCGGGTCAGGCCGATATCTGACTGGTGTCTCTTTGTTTGCCATGAAGTATGCGTCCAGATAGTGATTGACAGAGATTCATGTAGATTCATATGCATATGGATGTGTATATATATATATATACGTAGTTTTGTGATGATTGGTGACTGATTCATGAATATTTAGGGGGTCTAATTCGGGAGAAGGCACACAAAGGCCTTGGGTCAATTCTGCTGGAGACAGATGATTTTCCCCACCCCCAAGGGTGTTGAAACATGGTGGGCCTCTGGGAAATCCGAACCTAGCCATGGAGGTTGACAGCTGGGAAAATGATCTACATGATCTATGTGATCTATACGATCTACCATTTGGCTATTTAACATAGCCATGGAAAGATCCACCATTTTTAATAGGTAAACCTCTATACATGGGCCATTTCCTATGGCTATGTTAAAATAGCCAGAGGGTATACGATCTATATGATTAGTTTTTAGCTCGGTATGACATATGTTATTTCCTCACGTGTATCCATTTGGCCTGGCCAAAAATCAACTCGCCTACCCAACTCAATCAGAAACACGTGGATTTCTCTGAAAGCAGCATACTCCCTAGACCGATGGTGTGTCATCATGTTCCTTATTGAAATTACCATTTGGGGGGTATCCCCATGTTCAGACACACCCAAATATCATATCACATTGGTTAGTTGTATCCCATGAAATATCCTATTATAAATCCGTTTTAACCAGCTTGTCAGTTTGTATCCGCATAAATAATTGCACAAAACATCCCATGATTGATGGTTGGCTAAAAATACGAGCAGCAACAAAACCCAAGTATCAAGTTGATTAGTTCTCATGAAATATCCCCCATATCTACATCACTATCCCTTTTTCTCCTTAGGAAAAATATTCATTATGTATCATCAATTCTATCAACGGCGACCACCCCATGAACCGTCCTCCCATGTTTTGATTGTTAAATCCCTATTTCCATTGGTTCATACCCTATTTTTAAGAATCAAATCCGCATTGTTTAGCATTTATCCCCATAAATACCAGAAAAAAGATGGCTTTCCGAAGTTCATATCCCATAGCAATAGTCCCCAACTTCAAGAATCATATCCCATTGGAACATCTTAGATTTGCTTAAGGAACTCGCCAAGAACTAGAACATTTTCCACATTGGATTCCACATGCGATGGATTTCCCATTGGGAAAATGCCAAAAAAGACACATCGACTGGGCCCTTTATGGTATCTGACATCACCATGATGTTGGTGAAATCCCAATCGTTCCATACTCGTTCTTGGTTAAATCCCCATCTATTCCCATGATTTTCCCAAGAAATAAATAATCAAAAAATAGTTCCATGATTTTCAGTATACAATGATTAATATAAAGATATAGATATACTCCTGGCATTCCCAATTAACATCTATAATATATATATATATATACATATATAAGTATATTCTATTGTTGATGATAGATCCTGATAGGATCCTGTGGAAATGCTGAGGTCCAACAGGTCGTGGCACCTGATCTTTCACCTTTAGCGCACTGTAGGCGCTCTGCACGCGTTCCAGATCCTGTCGGACCTGGACATTGAGTCGCACGTGGGGTGGCAATGCTTGGCGGGAAAACTATGGGAAAACTATGGGGATGGGTCAAGTTACCTATGAAATTGTCGCGACTGGGGGAATGAACATCCATACCAGCTATGACTTAGGGTACCTAGTGTCCAAGGGTTTTGACTTATAGGCATATAGAAAAAATCCGCGAAAATGTGGGAAAAGATTGGGCAATTTCCCCGAGAAAAATGGTGAATGTTTGATCCAGGGATGTCCCAATTTCCAGGGTAACTTGGGGAGGTCTCAGTTTGAGAAACCGCAGCCTTTCAGGGGCTCGGTTTTTTTGAGCCACTTGCACCACCAGAAACAGATGGTGCCTTTCCCAATTGGAAATCTGAAGCCTACCATACTGTGGATGGTTGCGAAATCCTGCACCAATTGGTAGATGGTTTATCCCATTATAACACCATTATTTACAGTGTTTCAAAGTACCAACAGTTACCAACTGGTGCAGTTGTGGTTGTTTTTCTAACCACAGCAGGTATAAAGGTCGAAATGACAATCAAATCACAGATACAACGAGGTCCCAAACCAGAGGGTTTCAAGGTCTTCTCCAATTTTTGAGGCAAACCCATGTGTATTATGTGTATTATGTGTATATATATTATATATATTATATTCTATTATATTCTATTCTATTATATTATATTATATTATATCATATTATATTGTATTATATTATATTATATTACATTATTATATGACATTATATTATTATATCATATATATATATATCATATTATATCATATTATATTATATCATATTGTATCATATCATATCATATTATATTATTTTCTATATATATATATTTATTTATTATTATATTATATATATATACATGTGCTTTCTCGTCAAAACGACGGTTCCTGAAAGCAATCGTAAGTCCTAGTCTGACCGAGGCCCGCTTTAACTGTGACCGCCCTGTTGAATAGAACGTCTAAGAACCAGAAGACATGCCACATCTGGAAAGCGGTGTTGCACAAGCTGGTGCCCCTGGTTATAAGTTGGTTTATAACAATATGTCACCCTTAACTATAGATTTGTGACCATTAACTATAGATATATCACCATTAACATTCATTAACCATAGATATATGATTCATGATGATTCATTATAGATATATGATTAGATATATTATCCATCCATTAACCATAGATATATGATTCATTAACCATTAACATCATTAACCTTAACCTCTATTGGAATATCTGATGCTATGTCTATCAACGCTAGGTCTATGTCTGAGATCACCGGCTTCCCGGTGCCCGGACCTGTTTGATTTCCTCCGCATCCAAGCCCTCCGTGCTGAGCGCTTTTTCGAAGTGTGCTTCGGCCTTACCAACGTCTGCAACGACACAGCCTTGGGCAAAACTGCAAAACACAATTTGTGTGTCACGCAATACATATATATTTATACATATATATATATATGTATGTATGTGTATATATATATGTATATATATATATATATATGTATGTATATATATGTATGTATATAGCGATTTATGTGTATACATAAACACAATATGTATATTGTTGTTTTTACGTCTCTAGTTATTCCTATTTATCTACATATGAACCCATTAAGTACATCTTCCCCAGCTTCCCCCGTGGGCCATCGCCGCATTCTACGCCTTCTTAAAGGCTCCGAGCCAAAGGAATGCAACGCCTTGGCGCAGGAAGATAAGTGGACCCCTTCTTTGGGGGGTATCAATTGATATACATCATAAGTAGTTGATATGAATGAATATATATATATATATGCATGGATAATCCCAATAAATCAATGGTAAATCATTGATATCATGGGGAATTATACGATATATATATATATGTATGTATGTATGTATGTATATATATGTATGTATATATATATGTATGGATATAGAATTCTATATAGTAACCCCAGAAAAAATACAGATTGACAAATAAAATCCCACAAAAATTGAATTTTTAATGATTTAAGTCTTCTCAAGTCTATCTTGTTGGGGATTTTGGGGGATTGCTAAAATAAGGGGTCCCAAAAAAAACAGATGATGAACTGGTCATTTATCATTTTTGGATCAAACGTCCGTGGCAGGTCCCAAGCAATTTCGGATTCCAGGATTCCAGGATTCCAGGTGTCCAACGTTTATCTAGCTATTCGGCTATTCGGGGATTGCTATAATGAGGTAAAACAAAACAACAAACCATCCCTCATTTCACCAGAAAATCCAGAATTTCAACCAGCGTACCGCTTTAAAATTTTTAAACGCCTTGAATGTCAACTTTGGATATGTATGTGTATATATATATAATATATAATTATATATACATTGAATGGGGTATGGTTTAGCATTGGGATTGGAATGAAAACTGATTTGTGGATGTTCAAAGCATGAACCTGGGGACTTCTACATTTACCCAAGATATTTTGTCATGGTAGTTGGATCCTCCCCAACTCCAACTATCTACGACGGCATTCGGGACTTGACTTAAGTTTGTACCTTCACCCTCCATTTCACTATCCCCGGTTCATACTAAACACTCCTCTTAGAAACCATGGTGGGTGTAGGAAATTTCCACATTCCATTGGGACCATAATAAATGGGTGTTTAATATTAGGGTGAATGATCAGCCATAAATGATGGGATTAATAAATATTAATGTTTATCAGCCATTAATGAACCATTGAACTACAGAATCGGCTGATGTTTCTGGATTAATAAAGCAAACAAAAAAACACCCGTCATCGTCAGCTTTCCCAGGTCACCCAGGCCCATGCGAATTTCCACACGTGCGCGCACCTGCGCTCAAGGATCCCCCAGGTGTCCCGTTTTAAAAATGGTCACAAATCAGCCATTAACACAGAGAGATCCAGAAACATCAGCCGATTCTGTAGTTCAATGTGCCATATACCAAATATATATATATATATCATATATATATATATATATACTATGGTGTTAATTTCGACAATCTGCATGGAACAAGCCATTCAAAGCCTATATTGTCAAAAGAAACTGGAGATCCATTAGTATCATGGGTATTGACCCATACCGAAATATGATCATATTATATCATATTATGCGTCCTAGATGTTCTCTTGAACTAATCCAATATTCGTGTTGTCCCAACTATTTATATTATATATATACAGTCAAGTTGAATGCCACCATTTTGGTCCCAGATCAAACAGCCACATCTGGGCACGTCTCAAAATAGGCGAGAATCCCTACTACAAACATCATTGATCAATAATGTCAACCCCGCAGAAAAATAAACCCCTAGCAAGTTCAATTCAGGTACCATTTACTCTCTGGTAAATTAACATAGACCCTGAAAATCTCATATGTGTAGTGGAAAGTAATCTTCCAACCCCTATTTGGCAGGGTCTATGTTAATTTTCCAGAGGGTAAGTATCAGATTCTGACTATCTGGGGAGTACCCTCTGGTAAACTAACATAACTATGGAAAATCACAATTTTTCATGGGAAAATCCACTATAAATGGTGATTTTCCATAGTTATGTTAGTTTACCAGAGGGTACCCCCCCAAATTAATCAACCAGGCTTCATCGATGGCCATCCGTTGGGGTCTCCCGATTTTTCCAGCGCGCGCCTTTTCATCTTCCGGATCGGCACTGTGGTGAAGCTCGCCATTCCGGGGCTTGTTCCTGGGGAGGTACCCAGGTACCCCCAATAGCTGGTTTCTTTCATGGAAAAGTCCCATGAAAATTGGGATGGGGCCCTGGGGATAGCCCCATGACTTTTCGGAAACCTCCAACTGGAAACCACTATAGCAGTAGGGAAACATCAACCTGGTGCAAATGGATGGCAATCTGTTTCGACAATGCGGTCACGCAGAGGGCGTTCAAAGTCTTTCAAATCCTTTCGGCAAATCTGCGGCAGGCCTGAAATCCAAGATCTGAATGGATCGGTTGCAGTCCTGACGCAAACAGTTGGAAGTGTGGAGTAAGCGACACCCAGGAATCACAAATATCCGTTGTGAATCTAACCTGGCAACGGCCAAGCCCTCATGTGTCGATGAGGCTCCTATTGAAGATGAGAGGAAAATGGCCATGGTTAAGTGATTCTCTCCCCACCTTCCCTCGTTCACCGGCTGCACAACCCATGTCTGTGCGTAAAATCTTCATTTCTTTGTAGCCAACACCTCCATTCATGTCAATCATTCAGAAAAAATGAGTTTCGAAGTTGGTATTGGACATGGCTCAAAACCCTGGTACTCTGGTAAATCGATGTTCATCCCCATAAAATATGGTAACTATACTAATATGATTCATCCCCAGTTTTGGGTTGCTATCCAATTAGTGTTGAAAACTCTCTGGCACCCCTTTAGAAACAGGTTGCTTGATAACGATTCCCAGTTCATGAATTATGATAAACCCCAATATATATATATATATATCAAGAGCAGTATAATGAACCATCATTCATCAACATTCATCAACTATGTTTGATGGCTAAATCCCATTAAAATTCATAAGATTGTCCATGATATCCGCATTTGATGGGTGAAGTCCCATAGAACCCCCAAAGCATGAGGGTGAAATTCCATTCAACAACCCCCCAGTCCCAACTTGGCTTCATTCCTGGATCTCCTGGAAATAATGGTTGAATCCCCGTCAAAATCCAAGAAATGGGTATGATGATATGGGTCAAAATTGGGTACCAAAAATAATGACATACATGCCTATATAACTTATATAATGCTTATATATATATATATATACAATATATATATATACAATATATATATATACAATATATATATATACAATATATATATACAATATATATATATAATATATATATATATACAATAT
>Ga0126342_10009093_pt1 | contig 17800 bp, 13 predicted proteins | sample Cyp1metagenome_FD_92528 | JGI IMG/M metagenome (GOLD analysis project Ga0126342, IMG submission 92528) | Coral microbial communities from Lord Howe Island, Old Settlement Bay, Australia - Cyphastrea 1 metagenome | ecosystem: Host-associated > Invertebrates > Cnidaria > Coral ... | reverse complement strand
CATACCATACCATACCATTACATTAGCTTACATTACATTACATTACATTACATACCCACATTGTACACACGTAGGTACGTCAGTACCTACAGACAGACAGACAGACGGACAGACAGAAATACATACAAACAAACAAACAAACAGACAAACATACATACTTACACACACCCACCTGCATATATCTGTGTACATATGCATATATATATATATATATATGTACACGAAATGTTTGCGGCATATATAAATATATGCATTGTAAATGTAGATATGTCATATTTGTTCAGTAATATACAATGATGATTAGTGATCATGGTAAGACACTTCAACATAATCATAATTATGCTGGGTACATTAAGAATTGTGTTTTCAAGGTTCGGGTTTCCAAGCTTCGGACGGTGACCAGCACCTTCTTTCATGCTGGACCGAACTTGGACGGTTTCCTTGCAACAATTATTACCAAGATGTTTGGGTTCGGCCTGGCTTCATAGTTTTGATATGTAGTTTTGACCCTTTTTTTGTGCGGTTCTAACAGGGTGGAATCTTGCAACCAGTAACATACCGGTAACCACTTTGTGTCTTTAGGGTGTCGTTAGGCCTAGACTGGCATTAGCAGTTTAGGCTGGTGCAGTGGCATCCACAGCCAGCACTCATCCAGAACCTTGCTGTAAATCATAAGCATTTGACCCTCCCAGAGTATCAACAGACTCCAGTGATTAGGAGGGAGCTGAGGAGTTTGGGGTACATATCCATATTCGGAGCTTCTAAGAGTTTCCCATCCATATGTAGGTAGTTTCCGCTTCAAGACCAAAAAAAACAGGTATATGGCATGACATGATGCAAAAATCATGTCGCTGAAAAATGTGCCCACCAGCTACCCGACCAAGTGTTCCCTTACTTTTTCATGAAGTCTGAGTCTAGCCTATTCCGGCAACATTATATAACACGTAACCACCAAAAAGCCAAGTTGACTCCGACGCCCTCGAAAAAGATATTCAGTTTACAATATCCTCCGGCAATTAAAACCTACTCACATAATCCGCACTTATTTACATCCAAATACAAGCAATGCTTCTTTTGAAGATGTGGATTTTTCATGCTTTCAGCAGGAAAGTGTGGGATTTCCGTGGTTTTATCTATGTTTTTTTTGCAGGGTTGAAACGGAGCTCTCTCCCGTTTTTCCCAGTGCAAGTTGAGGCCTTCAATTGGGCGAATTGATGGAATATGATGAGCGTGAAGGCGCGAGGTAAAGCCGATAGTTTAGTACTTTATCGTATCACCTTGTTTCATAGGTAAGTAGGATGGTTCAAGGGGAAAGGTTACAGGAAACACCGATCTTTCATGGGAAAAAGTCTAGCCTCAAGTGTGGATTTTTCCTTAAACCAGTCTATTGTTCTTTAGGTAAATCATCTATACTTAGGCCATTTTCCATGGCAAACTGTTAAATTACTGAAGGGTACTACGTACTGTGTGTAATATGTTTTTCGTCTTTTTTGATGCTACAAATGGCAATGCATGTTAACAAACGGGAATACACACACATATATATATATACATACTAATGTGTATAATGTTGTTCTATCGTGTGTGTGTGTGTTTTTGGTTACGCGTGGGAATACATACTAGATTGCGAAGCAGTGTTCAACAAAGCAGGGTATCTAAAAAGAGGCAGACAGTTGGATGCAGTACACATTTATCGAGCAAATATGAATTGACTTCAACAATCCTATAGAACAACTATGAACAACTAATAACAAATATATATTCGATTTGATGTTTGGAGGCCTCCATGATCCATGGGCATTTGACAGACCCTGGAAAGCCAGTGCCTCGCAGGTGAAGATAGATGCATTGCTCCCAAATTGACCTGAAAATTGTCCACCAAGTGCTTTTAAACGGGAAACTATCTATGTGGTAGTTCACTATTATTCATTCATACATACATACATGCATGCATGCATACATACATACCTACATACCTACATACCTACATACCTACATACATACATACCTACATACATACATACCTACATACCTACATACCTACATACCTACATACCTACATACCTACATACCTAAATAAATACGTACATACCTACATACCTACATACCTACATACCTACATACCTACATACCTACATACCTATATACATAATTACCTACCTACCTACCTACCTACCTACATACATTCATACACATACATACATACATACATACACACATACATACATACATACATACAAGATGCATGTTTGCTTGTGCAATTACATACGTACACATATGTATTGAACTGTGTCTCGCTATATTGAGATATATCCGGATATTCATTTGATTACGTTTGTCAACCTATATATCGATTATGTTGTGTATATATATATATTGTAAATACATATATATTGTATATATTGTATATATTGTATATTAAGTATATTAACTATATTATATATATACTGATTATTTATTCATGTGCTATTTATTGATCATGATTCATAGCATATTATTCAATATTTCAATATTTGTATGAAATGCATGTGTGTTTCGTGTATGTTTGCCATTTCTTTAAACGGTGTAAGACACTCGCCAATTGACAACCACAGTCGTTTCAGGTCCACAGCTATCTCCAACTTCTGGCCACAAGCGCTTCGCCCGTGGTGGGAAACTGGCAGGGAATCCCATCCGAACCAGACCAAAGGGAGACCTTGCGTATACTTTTTTTTAACGTTCACTGTATACATCATAGACAATTATTGATAGATTATGTTTGGTTTAATGTTTGAAATGCCTATGGTTCAACATCAATGAATACACACGCGCACACAGAAACCATGCCCACCTTGAAGTGACACCTGAGGCATTGACTCAGATGAAGGTGAAGGGTTTGAGGCCATCAACCACGTACTATTTCCAGGTGCGGCGTTGTGCCACAATGCCATCCATGGTTGATGATGGTTGATTACTGTTGACGGTCACATCTCAGGGCGATCCCTTGACCGTCCCATTGGATCCCAATCTTTTGGAGATTCGAAGGGTTTGATCTGAGAAGGCGAAACCTTTCACTGTTTTAGTCCCTGGAGGCCTGGAGGCTTGCCTTATTGAACCCACAAACTGTCTTATCCGTCTTCAGGTGCAAGCTTGCAATCAAATCGGCGCTTCGGTCTGGGTGCCCAGCTGACTCAACAGGCAGGTGCTGCTGGTGGATTGAAATCTCAGGGACCCCTTGAAGGAAATCATCACGAAATTACCTCAGAACCCCAAAGCACCACTTCTCCAATTGATCATTGACATATGCCAAAGGACCCCAGTACCCGACCACAAATCCTACATGGATCGATGATGACCCCTACGGTCAGGAATGGCGGGATGTATATAACTAGACAGTAACATGAATATAGATCATGATAGATCCCAAAATCTCCTGGACGAGACTGTTTTCAACCTGGAACCCACATGCTGACCATGTTCCAACTTGAGGGAAACTATCCCAGTAGGAATCACTTGGCCCACATCGTCGAAGTTTCCGGCTGCATGTGTTTACTGTTTACTGTAGAACACTTTACAACAGGCATGTGCGAGGCTAGCCCCTTGTGGACCTTTGGATCATCCCTGGACCAGATGAGCCATTGAGGCAGATGAACTCCCTTGGCTGTCATGAAGCCACCTTTTTCGGGCCTATCCTTGTGGTACATGGCATTGCCCATGCCATCCATACATTGACATGGCTTCCTATGCCTACCCAAAAAAAAGTAGATAAATATGCCAAGCATGGATGGTATGGCATAGCTATGAAACTGTACTGCTTCTGGAGAGCTTGTTCCCTTTACTTCCCGCATTGTTGATGTCACAGGAATGGAGTACTTCCAGCCTACCAATGAAGATGGGTTCATGTGCACCCGCAAAGTGCCCGCAGGGACCCTCAGTTGCATCACCTGCTGGTTGCAAGCCCATCCCCCTAGGAACAAACCAAATAGATCTACCCAAAGTGCTTGCAAAATGAACAGAATCCCCACAAAACTGAGTTTTCTGGGGTGTTTGGCAGAGAATTACCTACCACCTATATAAAACTGCTTCCCACATGACATATGTGTGGAGCAGCATCAGCAGTCTTGAAGGTGAATGCAGAGTCGCTTCGCCCAGTCGCCAATTGTGGCAATTTCCTCATACATTTATAGTTATAGTGGTTATCACAGGAAATACCTACAGATGTCAACACCATTCTCCAACTTTCAACGTGCGGATATACTTACAAAATCCATCAAAAAAATCTACATATGTTCATAGCTTTACTAACCTATTGACACACACACACACATATATATATATATATATGTATATATCACACATACAATATATATATTATATCATATACAATATTATCATATATCTTGACAAACATTTCCAAGTTTACAGCTCGAACTCTTGCCAGAAGGGCCCTTGCGAGCCCTGCAGGAAGCCACAGTTCCTCTCTGGCAATGTGAGGGATGGGATGACCATCTTCTGGCAGGCGGGGCCACACTCCGCGATGACTTCGGGGGGTTGGAAAACCATGGTTTTCCCCATCAAAAAAGTTCCCTTAAGGCCCTTAAACCAACCTAGTCAGATTAAATTGTGAGTTGCGGGAGTGGTATGTTTGGTCAGTCCTGCTACTTGGTAAATGGGCCCTGCCTCGACAGGTCCCCGACACCTACGGTGAGGGCGATGTGACCCGCTACGATGTGCGCCTGTCGCAGCATGTGTGGAATCCTGGATGGTGACTGTACTCATTTGGGGGTTTCCAAAGTCATGGGGGTACCATGGGGTACCATGGAAAATCCTTTTAACATGGATGATTTGGGGGTACCCCTATTTCAGGAAACCACAATTTATAACCATCAAATGAAGGCTCCAGGTTGGGGATTTGGACCTAGTGAAATAGTTGGATCCCTAAGCGTTGACGCAGGATCCATGGACGCAATGCATGTCATGGCGGTCAAAGCGCTCGCTTCTGTTGGAAAAATGATGGAACATGTATTTTGTTTGGGCATAGTTAACGTCTTGGGTCTTGGGTGGTTGGGAGTGAGCTCCCCATAGCGTCACTGGTCATGGTATTCAAGGCGCTACACTACAAATGTTGAATTGAAAGGCCGTCCAAAACTAAGGTTTCCCTGAAAATGCTGCACTCCACAATTCCAATGGAATGTCATTTTTTGACAGCCATATGGATAAATTCCTGATTTCAGACTATCCCCATTTTGCCAGAGGCGATGATGAAAGAACATCGCATGGTGGAAAGTGTCAAGCCGGGATACCCAACTGCTTGAGGCCTAGGGTAGTTTCACTGTGATCCCAATGTTCCATCCATAGTTTGAAGTGTGCCTAATTTGAGATAATTTTAGCCCAACTAGCCATGGTTGCCTCACAGTCAGGTCGGCGGCATGGATCAGGTTGAAAGAACTGCACCTCTTAGCCTCTGGCCTCTACCTATCCCAAGATCATTGATCATGGGTCTTTGTGTCAGGATGTGTCAGGTTTTTCTTGGGATCAGAAATTTCTAGCTTTCTGGATAGCAATGCGTAGAACCATATAATTCCGTTCTACATGGTTTATACTTTTATACCTTTATCACTTACACACGTACACACACACACATATATATATATTATATATACATATGAGTAACCGACAAAATTAGCGGAAAACTAAAGTAGTAGGGAGTGGACTTGGGATGTTCAAATTTGTGTGAAAACCTTCACAACCGATAGGGGACCACCCGCTTGCCGATACCCTATTTTTTACACACAGCATGGAAGTACAAACCTTCACAACCGATAGGGGAGAACCCACTTTGGCCATGTCCATTGCGAGAAGTAAGTAATTTTTGTCCGCCACTCACACTCGTAATATATGCGTGCACTGTATGAATCCATGCCTATTTGGGAACCATCCCTCCACAAGTGAAATGATGAGCAGACACATTTGGCATGATGTACATATGCCAGTGGGTTGTGCCCTATTTCTGCGGCTCGCAGGTGATTCATGCCGAGCACGTCGAACAAGTGAGGTTCAAACATGGTCAAACACATTGACCCAGAATGAAATGCCCAGCACTTGCGGGTTTGGGGGGTTCAGTTGGGGGCCTAAATCCCTGACCCCATCCAATTGTAGACGCAATTTGCTCAGCTCCTACTGGACTCGTGAGACGTGTTAGCGAGCTGGTGAGACTTGTAAGTAGCTTTAAGTTCCACATGCCAAATTCACAACTGCACAGAGCAGAAAAGCAAAAGAAAGAAAGAACCATGAAAACATATTGTCCAAACCTTCCAGAGGCCATGTGACTCAGCTTTGCAAAAGAAAGGTAGAAGCAGGAATAACTTCCGTGTGACCCATGAGCCTCGCCTAGCCATGAGGTGGGCTACACCTTGCTGGTGTTGTCACCGTGTTGCCATGGGCATATTGAGCAAACTATGCTGATAGTGTACCCAGCTAACACGGATTTTTTGGCTGAAGATTTGCCATGAAAACGGGGCAGCGTCCGGGTAGAAACTGGGAGCTGGGCCATCTCATGGGGCTCCTTATTCAAACCTGGGTTTGTTGAAGGTGATTGTGTTCCCAATGGTACTTGGAAATCCACCAGTTGGGGCATCTATAGGGAAGCCTCTTAAGCAAATCCAAGTTTTTGCACTGTGGTTGGTGATACCTTCTTGGAAGCAAGAGGCCAAGGTAGGAACAATCTCAGATACACTCAGCTGTTTGTTTTGATTAGCTTTTTATCTTCAACCCCAAGCCCCATTTAAGTGATGATGATGATCCGACATGAACTCAATATCCTTGGAGCGGTTTCAAACCAACAACCAACCAGTTATTCGTTGGGATCATTCCGTTGAACCTTCAATGCGTTCGAGGGTTCAAGGTTCTACTTGGTGGTGAAGTTCCAGTTCTGGCTATGTAGCTGTAGCCATAGAGGATAACTTGGCGGGGATTATCTCCCAACCTTGCAATGATTATAACATGTTATAACATGTTAAAACCCTAGCTAAACCATAAAACCCATCGTGTTAATCCCAACTCCTCCACAAAATCGCCCTCTGGGAATCCAACATGGCTTGCGGGAAAGTGCACCAGCGATAGTTCGATGGGCACTTCCCATGCAAGTGCCCATGTCCTTCGCGGATTTCCCACTAAAACCTTTGTTTATAGTTTATAAATGTTTATTATTAGGTGTGCTTCTCATTAAAACTTCCATTTATATCCATATCTAGGTATGCTTCCTATTATGTTCCCATGAAAACCTCCATTTTTCTGGTGAATTTTCCAGCCATCTTAGTTGCCACCCCTCAGTCTCACCTACCAGGTCACACGCCGCCTCCAGCGATAGCAGCACGTCAGGGGCTCCGGCTGCTCCGCCATCCTTTGAGATCAAGATCTTGAGCATCGATGGTAGCTCTCAACGTGTGGAAGTGAAACCAGACATGCACCTGGGATGCCAAGGGACGCTGAGTTTTTTTTCTAAGAATAGATGCGTAAACATATGTTGAAAAAAACACACATATTTTATATATATAATGATATATTAGGTATTGTCATGATGAGAATTATATGGCTGAATGATGGTGAATGCCCGTATAGTTAGCAGTAGTACCGCACAAGGCGGTTGGCGGAAGTTTCAAAGATAGACAACTATAGAAGAGGTGAGTTGTTGTGATGCATGGATGGCAGAGCGAATCCACTGATGAACCGAAAGGTGGTTGGAGTTGTGCTTTTTGGAGTGGTTGCAGTGGTCAGCTCACCAACAACTGCTGAATGTAGTGTGGCCTGGTGTGGTGTAGTGTAGTTGTCGCTGTGGTGGTAGTTGTAGTTGTAGTGTAGTTGATGTTGTAGTTGTAATGTAGCTGTAGCTGTAATTGTCTTGTAGTTGAACTTGTAGTTGCAGCTGTGCTTCAAGTTGTGGTTGCAGTTGTAGTGGTGGTTGCATTGTTTGCAGTCGTAGTTGTAAATGTAGTTGTAGTTGTAGTGTAGTTGCAGCTGCAGTTGTAGCTGTAGTTGTGGTGTACTATAGTGCACTGTATTGTACTGTAGTGTATTGTAGTGTACTGCAGTGTACTGTAGTGTAGTGGTAGTTGTAGTTGTAGTTGGACTTGCAGTGTAGTGGAAGTTGAAGCTGCAGTTGTAGTTGTAGTGTATTGGAAGTCGCAGTTGCAGTTGCAATTGTAGTTGTGGTAGTTGCAGTTGTAGTTGTAGTATTTTGTTGTAGTGTATATAGTGTGGCGCGGTTGAACATCCACAAGTAGTCCGAACTTTGTGTGCTTTGGACATGTTGATTTCGAAATGTGTTTTGTACCACAATGGCGTGCAGCGCACACTTTTTCCACAGCTCAACTTCCAAAAGTGCTTCGACACTGAAGTGTTTTGTACATTGACCTCGAAATGTGCTGCGCGCCACAACGGCGTGCGCTTTTTTAACATCTCATCTTCCAAAGGTGCTCCGATGTTGGTGTGTTTTGTACGTTTTTACTTCGACATGTGCTTCGCACCAGAGCGGCGTGCAATTGTTCATCTCTCCTCTGGCCAGATGGCTCCGCACCCGCCGCTTGAGCGAGCCCACTTTTCGACCCTCTGGAACCACAAATCATTGGAAAAAGACAGTCAACCGCGACTTTTCTACCCTTTCGCGCACCTGCACCTCTGCTTTTCATCTGTCTATATTGTCGGGAGTTTGACTTCTAAACTTCCTTCGGTTATATCGCACTTTAACAACATCATAAGCATACATAATTGCATAAACATTTATATACATAATCATACCTACATATATTTAATTGCATGCAGCAAGCCCGCCGGCCATAGAGAGGTTGCCTCAAGGGAGTGTGCTGCGCACCCTAGGTGGAAGCCGGAGAGAGAAGCAAAAGAGAAGAGAAGAAGAAGAGGAGAAGAAGACAGAGCCGCAAAACCGAAGCAGCTTGTGTAGGAAATGCTTGCCGTAACAACTGATTGACCATATACCAAATTAATACCGCCCCCAGTAAAGTAGCGCCAGGTACTATGTATGAGCTTTTGGCTTGACAGCAGACCGCTGAATGGAAGGGGGCAGGGTGGCAGCGGAGAGAGGTTGCCCCAAGGCAGGTTGATGCGCACGCTATCGGAGGGAGAACGAGAAGAAGAAGAAGAAGAAGAAGAAGAGACGAAGACAGAGCCGTAGAGCAGATGCAACTTGTGTGGCAGGTGCTTACTTTAACATTACTGGCCGCATAGCAAATGCAACCTTTGCAGCTTTTGCCCAGAGCGAACGTGCTGGGCTGGCTGTTGGGGCAACCCTTCTGAGAAGCCCCGGCAAACAAGTACCCGTAGCAAATGAGTACCGGTCCATCAAGCTTGTACCGCGTACGTCCTGTGTTAGTACAGCTATAGACGACTGCAGTGCTGTGTAAACCGTTTCACAGCTACCGGCACTACTGGTTCAGTACTTGGGGGGGAGGAAGGAGTGGAAGTAGGAGTGGGAGTAGGGGTATGGGAATATAGGAATAGACACAACCGTAGTCGTAGTCGTAATCGTCGTGTAGTCGTAGTCGTATAGTCGTATAGTCGTCAAGTCGTATAGCAGTAATAGCAGTAATAGCAGTAATAGCAGTAATAGCAGTAGTAGTAGTAGTAGTAGTAGTAGGAGTAGTAGTAGTAGGAGTAGTAGTAGTAGTAGTAGGAGTAGTAGGAGTAGCAGTAGCAGTAGTAGTAGCAGTAGTAGTAGCAGTAGCAGTAGCAGTAGATGTACTGATATTTTTGTTTTAATTTTTATTTATTTAATGTATATATTGAAAACAACCAGCCTTCCCCCAGCCCATCCCTGCTTGGCTGCCTAGGACAGGGCTGCAGCTGAAGGAAGTGATCTCCCAGAAGCTGGGAATCTCCATGGAGCAGCGTCTCATTTGCCGGGGCCGAGCCATCAAGGCGCGATGAAGAAACAACGGGACGCTGGGTGCGCTGGGTCCTGCGGTGGGAAAGGTGGAAGGATGTTGAAGGGAAACCACAGGAAACCAAAACCATTAGTAGAGTTGAAGGCTTGGGGATGTCTTTGTTTGACAATCGGGGGGGATGTGATTTTCGATTTGTGAGCTTTACTTGAAGTCAGTGAAATGAATGCTCACACAGGGTGTGGGGACGGCCTTCTTGATGTGACACAGCTACCCTCTTAACATAGCTACAGCTACTGTATGCAAAATCGCAATTGTTTTAAGTGTGTATATATATATACACACACACATATATATATATACATAGGTAAGTCGTTTATAACTGGACCATTTTCCATATAGGTATGTTGAATTACCAGAAGACATGTTTTTTCTCCAGGGTCCTTTTTGCTTGTCTCCTTTCTCTGCATGCCCTAACCATCGGTGATAGGCACATACTTATATTTCTTAATATGCGGAAACTATTCCAGATAGTGCTGAAACTATAAATATAGTAGCTGTAATTATACACATCTGTGTGTGTACGCGTTTGCTTGTCATTGCCCAAAATTGCCTAAAACTTCCATTCCTATGTTGGATGGCGAACCCTGCACTGCACGAGCATCTACCTGAAACCCACAGCAATAACTCATGGGTTTTTTCTCCGATATTCCGATATCAAACAACCTCAGAGGAGACTTTCTTGTGAAATGTTCACAATCCCGTGGTGAAACAGCCATTGAAATCACTTGCGATCATTTGGGTATGGTTCAAAATTAAAATATTATTGTTTACCATTATTTAACTATCAAGTCATGAAGTAATTCGCTTTTTCTATTTGTTCTTAATCAGTTAATAAAAAGAAAACAATGCTAAATGCAATGCTGTGCATCTATAATCTTATATAAGTAATCAATGTGTTAAACCCCAATGTCATAAACCATCCCCAAAATCACTGCGTTTTTTTTTTTTTAAAAATTGCGTTTTTAAAGCAAATTTCCCAACACAGGGATGGTCCAAGGTCTCAAGCTCCCTGTCCCCTGCTTTACAGGACGACGACCTCCTTGGAGCACATGTCACGGAGAACGGACAGACCGTGACTCAAAAGCAAATGACTTGGGGGTGGCTCCAAGTAATTAATAAGAAATTTCATTTTCTGAGATGTTTTCATATTGTTCTGAATTCAGTTCTGATATGTTCTGATATTTTCTAATTATCATGGTTTGCCACTTCCGATACTTCCTGATATGTTCTGAAGTTGTGTGATGTTTTTTTTGAATTGTCCTCATATGCTTTGATCGCTTCTGATCTTTTCTGATAGCGGCGGATATTCTCGCATGCTTCTGATATGTTCGAATATTCATCAATATTTTCTGATATTCTTTGTGATTTTATCTATTCATATATGTGTATATATATATATATATATCATACTTGTATGTTCTGGGCGCGGGGGGCGTGAGTGTTTTGCGGTATGACAGGAACCAACAGCAAAACGTGGCATTTTGGAGGGGTATCTACAAGTAAGATCAAATAAGCGCAAGTAGGCCCAATGCCCCAAACATCCCAGTAACAATGACTGAGGTCATCCAAAGTCATCCCATTCCTAGTGGTTTAACTACACAGAGTGGGGATGTTTTAATCCGGAATATTGTGCACTCCAGTAAATGCGATTGGCCAGGACAAGGTACTTCACCAGCAACATATCAAGATAACCCGTTTTAAAATTTTAAGCCAGCCCCAATTGTGCAATTAATACCTTAAATAGCTTGTGAAGAGCATCCTCAGATGGTAGGTTTTATCATTATTGATTATTCTATTTTTAAGTGTTTTCTTACTACCGCCATTTTACGCTATATACCATTATATTTTTTATGGTTTAGCACATTGTTAGGGGTATATCCCCAATCGTAGCCTGATTCGCCCCTTGAGGTGCACATGGTCCAACGGCCTCCGGTCACGGTTCCCCCAGGGAGCACCCCACCGGTCACGCCGGGAGCCGCGGCTGCGCTGGGCGGCCGCGGGCCGATGGGGCAGCCACCGGTGCCCGGCCCGGGGATGATGACCAGCCTGCCGCCCTTCCTAGAGGTACGCGGAGTTGGGGTGATGCAATGCGGCTGCGTTACACACACACAGATATATATATATATACATACATTTTTTAAAAAATTCATATGTGCATACACGAATAGATAGATGTGAAGATGTGATTGCGGATGTATATGTATTCACTTTTGTTCTTATCCAATATTTTTTTTGGCTTGGGGCATGGGGTCTAGATGCAAGCCCCCTTACCTAGATCACCTAAAACCCAGTTGTTTTTGGGCATGGCCCCACTTATGGGCAGAAGCGGCTACACTACACGCACTGCACTGCGCTACTCGTACAACACACTACATTACAACTACAACTACAACTACAACTACAACTACAACTACAACTACATACATATTTACATATATATATATATAAATATACATATATATATACTTATTTACATACATACATTTATACAAGTACAACTCCACTACGCTGCACTACACCACACTCCACTTCCACTACCACTACCACTGCCACTACCACTACCACTACGCTCGCTACACTTTGATACACTTCACTCACTACACTTCACGGCACTTCACCGCACTTCACCACACGACAACCACAACCACAACCACAACCACAACCACAACAACAACTGGTACCAGTACCAGTACCAGTACCAGTACCACTACTACTACTACTACTACTACTACTACTACTACTACTACCGCTGCTACTACTACTACTGATGCTACTACTACTGCTGCTAGTACTACTAGTACTACTAGTACTACTAGTTCTACTAGTTCTACTAGTTCTACTACCGCTACCACTTCTACTAGCACTACTAGTACTACTACTACTGCTACTACTACTACTATTACCACCACCACCACCACCACCACGACGACGACGACTACTACTACTACTATTACTAGTGCAGCTGCAACTGCAGCTGCAACTGCGCCACACCTACAACTACACCACACTACACCACTACACCACACTACATCACACTACATCACACTACATCTAGCAGTTGTGGGTGATGTGGCCACTGCAACCATTCCCGAAAAGCACAATTCCAACCACCTTCCAGGTCCATCAGTGGATTCGCCCTGCCGTCGATGCATCACAGCAATTTTCACTCACCTCTCCCATAGGAATTTCTATCTTTGAAACTTCTGCCGCCAATTGCACGGTACTACACTGGTTTTCGATTTTGGTGTATGAAAGAACCATGTGGCAGAAGAATTGAGAAGAAACCCAAGAAATGATTTTCACGACAATTTTCGAAACTAATAATCACGAGAGCCGGCTTGTTGGGACCCCAGGGTCCGAACCACATGGATCAATGCTCGGCAGGTGTTTCACATTGCAGTGCCCGACTTCATGGGAGGTGAGATTCTGATTTGTGAGTGCTGGGCTATTGGATGGAGATGTTGTTTGGATTTGTTTCTGATACAGTAAATGACTTGTGACAAGGATCTTGTGTGAACGAAAACAACTTGCAGACCATCAGATATAGATTTAAATGTATATATATATATAGATAGATAGTTAGATAGATAGATGGATAGATAGATAGATAGAGTGATCATCAGATGTATATATATATATAAAACTAATGTCGGTTCCTGATTAGTGTAGGGCCCCCCTAAACAACTTCAGGTTTTACATTTAATGTGGTTTTTTTAGGACCAATTGATTTCACTTGATTTCAGTTGATTTTCAACTGATTTCAATTGATCTCAATTTGCTTTCCATTGATTTCAATTCACTTTCAGTTGATTTCAATTTACTTTCAACTGATTTTCAACTTACTTTCAATTGGTTTCAATTTACTTATTTCAATTTACTTTCATTTGATTTCAATTTACTTTCCATTGATTTCAATTTACGTTCAATAGATTTGAACTTATTTTCAATTTACGCTCAATTGATTTTCAATTGTTTGAGTTTATTTTCAATTGATTTCAATTTGCGCTCAATTGATTTTCAATTGGTTTCAACTTAGTTTCAATTGATTCTCGATTGATTTCAATTTAGTTTGAATTTATGTTCAGTTGATTTCAACTTACTCTCAATTGACATCCCATAGTAATCCCATTCAAATATCATGTAAAGCGCATAGAAACCCCACAGAAATCGCATATAAAGATCATAGATATAACATGGAAATAGCATAGGAACCACAAAGAAATCCCTTAAGACTCCCAAGAATCCCACAGAATCCCCACAGGATCCCCCCAAGACATCACACAATAATCCCATAGAAACATCATGGAACTCCCATAGGAATGCCATAGGAATCCCATAGGAATGCCAAGGCAATCCCACAGAAACATCATAGAAATACCAAGGACATCACATAGGAATCCAATGGAAATCTTAAGAATCCCATAGAATTCCAATAGCATCCATTCAGAGTTCCCATATTAATCTCATAGAAATATCATAGAAACATCATGGAAAACCTTAGGAATGCGCCATAGGAATCCCATAGATATCCAATAGTAATAATACCATAGAAACATCATGGAAATCCCACGGAAATTTGACAGACAAATCATAGAAATGCTAAAGAGATCCCATACAAACCTGGTAGAAGCCCAATGGAAATCCCATAGAAATATCATGGAAGCCCCAAAGAAATCCCATAGACATATCATAGAAATCCCATAGAAACCCCATAGGGATCCAAAGGAAATCCCATAGACATCCTTTTGAAACCTCATAGGAATCCCATAGAACTACCACAGACACACCTTTAGAAACACCATGGGGCATCATAGAAACATAGAAATTCCATAGAAACTTTACAGAAACCCCATAGAAACACAATAGAAATCAAGGAGAGGATGCCAGGAAGGAGAATGCACTAAGCAAGGGACAAAAGCTATAGCAAAGTAAAGGAAAAAAAGATTTTGGAAAATTCGCTTCAAAAAAAAGCTGGACACAATAGAGGACCACCACAGCAAGCATACTATTGAAGATCAATGCTGCTCATCGGCTACCCCCTTGAATCAAAGATTGTTTTTTTTCTTTGGTTTTAATAGGGCATCCTGTATTTTGAGAAATTAGGCATTTTTTTTGTTTGGAAACATGTTGCAATATAAGTAGCTGATTTGTTTTTAATGAAGAAAGGCATTTAAAAAAAGGAAAAACAAAAAAGACACATGCTGAATAAATTGCATCAGAAAAAAACATTTGCCACAATACCGATCCACCCCAACAAGCACACTGGGTCAGAATTATTTGGGAAAATTTGACACAGTACAGTATCACCACATTAATCGGGGTACAACAATATATATATCTCTCTCTCTCTCTCCTCTCTCTCTCTGTGACTCTTTAAGTATAATTTTATTTATTTTTTTATTCGTTTTTATATCTATCTATCTATCTGTCTATCTGTCTATCTATCTAATCTAATCTAATCTAACCTAACCTAATCTAATCTAATCTAATCTAATCTATCTATCTATCTCTCTCTCTCTATCTATCTATCTATCTATCTATCTATCTCTCTCTCTATCTATCTCTCTCTCTCTTTTTAAATGAACATATATTTATATATATGTAAATATATCTATATATATATATATTTGAATTTATATTTCCCGAAATAGCAGGAACCTCCTTCCCTCAAAAAGAATACCTCTCCCAGAATAGCCGGAGAGAGGGACGGGGAGGGAGAGAGAGAGAGAGAGAGTGAGAGAGAGAGAGAGAGAGAGAGAGAGGGAGAGAGCTGAAATATGTTCCTTTGATGTTCCCAGAAATAGAATTGTTATTGCAAGTTGGGTGCCTCCTACCGTAGATGGACGAAATATTCAAACCCCTTCTATCCGGTACAACCCCCTCGCCCCCAAAGTCCAATGTTATTGTAACCTGAAGTGCGTTAGCCCCAATGGACGAAAAAAAACAAACCCCTAACATCACTTTTGCTAACACGCGCGCTGAAACATTGAGATTTGGGGGCGCGGGGGTTCAACATAGTGCGTGCTGCAGGGTTTGAATATTTTGTCCATCTACTGTAGTTAGATATAAGAATCAGTTCATAAACCCCAGTAGCTGGTTCAATAAGTTCGATATGCATACCATTTTTTTAAATATATATATATAATATATATATATGATCATGATGGGATACGTAGAATATAGAATCGATAGTTTCGGCCTCAAACAGCACCTTCCGGAATCTGTTTAAAGAAACTCTACATAGAATAAAAGCATCGTCCGAAATCGACAAAAACTTGTATATATATAGAATATGAAGACTATCCATTTTCGATCCGGGAAGAAGAAAATTTCCCATGCGCTTGACAGAACCATGGGTTGCTGCAGCCGCCTGCGATTGATAGAACCGAAAAAATGTCCAACCTCCTGGGTTTCAAACATGTTTTCGATATGGAAACATCGTTATTCCCATGGTATTTGCTTTGGCTCTGTTTGTGTATTCCAAAATTCTACCCCACATATTCTAAGTTTTTTTCTGTCCGCACCCGAAGGGTTGAAAAAGTGCATATTCTATGTAGGCGATCATGATTATATATATATATATATGTGTGTGTGTATATATATATACGTACGTACGTACGTACGTACCTACGTACGTACATACATACATACACACACATGCATACATACATACATACATACGTACGTACGTACGTACATACATACATACATACATGTCTAGCTACACACGCATGTATATATATATTTAATTTTATATATATATATATTCATTTTTTGACTTGTTTTTACACACCCACCACTTTTTCATGAAAAGTACACACACACATGTATATATATATATGCAATTCATTTTTGTATTTATTTATTTGATTAATTTATTTTCTTTATTTATATATATATATATACACATCCACCGCTTTTATAGTGAAAAATCAAGTTAACTATTCATGGATCAACACAGATCAACCTAGACATAGATCAACTATATTGAACTATAAACAACTTTAATTCCATATGTACACCCCCATGGTTTTTGATGAAATCCCTAATTTTTCCCAGTTTTGATGGTCAAATTCACATTTTCCTATGGAAACTGGGGTGCCCACCATGTCAGGTCTAGGGCCCCTGGGCCCAGGGCATCCGGGCCACCCTGGCCACCCTGGCCCACCGGGACCGCCAATGCCGCCTACGCCGCCCGGCCAGCCAGCGCCCGCCGGGGCAGGCCCCGGGGGACCGGGGCCCCCGTTTGGCGTCAACATGCCAGACGCTTGGAATTTGAAGGTGGAAGCCAAAAGAAGTGTGGAGTTGTTCGCATTTTGAAAACAAATATGTATATATATATATATTATATATATTTTTTTTACTACCAGTAGTACCGCGCAAGGCGGTGGCGAAAGTTTCAAAAACAGGAAACCTATAGGAACGGTTGGTTGTTGAGAATCAGGGATGACAGAGCGAAGCCACTGATGGAGCGACAGGTCTCCTCTCTTTCTCTCTCTAACTCTCTAACTCTCTCTCTCTCTTTTCTCTAACTCTCTCTTTCTTTTTTTCTCTTTCTCTGATTATTTACCTACCTACCTACCTACCTACCTAGCTACCTACCTACCTACTTACCTACCTTCCTACCTACCTACCTACCTACCGATCTATCTATCTAGCTACCTATCTATCTACCTAGTTACCTATCTATCTATGTGTTTATCTGTCTATCTATCTGTTTATCTATCTATCTATCTATCTATCTATCTATCTATCTATCCATCTGCCCATCTACCTATCTATCTACCTATCTATCTAGCTGTCTATCTATCTATATATCTATCTATCTATCGATCTATCTATCTATCTACCTATCTATCTGT
>Ga0126342_10009092_pt1 | contig 17801 bp, 11 predicted proteins | sample Cyp1metagenome_FD_92528 | JGI IMG/M metagenome (GOLD analysis project Ga0126342, IMG submission 92528) | Coral microbial communities from Lord Howe Island, Old Settlement Bay, Australia - Cyphastrea 1 metagenome | ecosystem: Host-associated > Invertebrates > Cnidaria > Coral ... | reverse complement strand
GGGGTGACCTGTCACATAAAAAAACCGAGAGGACAGCGCAGGGGGGGGGGGGGGGGGACCTTGGCAAACAGCCTCTGAGAATCTGTCCTGAAAGCGTTGCATCTTCCTTCGCGCATCATCGCTGTTGTAAAAGGCCCGCTGACTGGAAAAGGCCACAGCTCTGGGCATATGAAGCACACCTGACAGCACACGGCCACTGGGGGGCATGGGATGGGACTGGGTGAACAAAACATTGACAAACATCCGAAGAGTTTGAAATATGCAACGTAGAGATTGCAATTGTCGATATCTTGGTCTATGTATCTGTTTATATATTCCTAGTGCCTTGCCTTGTGCCAATGCAGCTGTTCAACATGACAATCGAAGACATGCTGCATACATGTTTTTGTGTGTTAGCCATCACACAAGCCTAATCATAAACCAAATGTTGTGTACGCAATGCCTTCCCTAAAATCTAAAATACCCCAACGGAATCTATATATAATTAGACATATCATATCTGGGTAAGTTTTATAGTTTGTTTAACCAACAGCTGGGTGATTTGATTTATTACGCTGATTTTTAAATAATTTTAAGGGATCATTTCCCCTACTCCTAAGGTCCAAACCATGCTTCACAGCTACCCCGGTTCGCCTGCCGCTGGACGCACCTCAAGGCCGTTCGTGTTATGGGATGACCGGAAGAAGACCGTCACGTCATTGCAGTGATTCACTAACCATGATCTATACTATTTAAAACACAATATCCATGCACTGTAATATACTATATATCATGATCTATAATATATATGATACCATATTCATCCTGTGAAACTTACCGGGATAAATTGCAACTGTCTGCTTATACAGCAATTTGCATCACAGATTTGCGTATCCAGTCTCAGTGAAAACTCATGACGATCAGTGTCTTTCGTGGGCATAGACCCAAAGGACATGCTGGGATTGCAGCTGGATGTCCCCAAATTTACGAAGCCAGCCCAGGCATAAGACGCCACATGAACTAGTGATCTACAGTCCCTAGGGCCCTAGGGGTGCCCCATGGTGAAAATAATCGAAAAGAGTCCTGGGATTCAAACATAATCCAAACCACCCATCCAAATCGCAGAGGAACCTTTATAACATAACTTAAACTGGTTGGTGGTTTCAACCCCTCTGAAAAATATTAGTCAATTGGGGTTACTATTCCCAATAGATGGAAAAATAAGTTCCAAACCACCAACCAGTAGAACATCTTAAAACCATTGAATTACTCAGGGTACGCAATGGATGAGGGTGACAATCGCACAATAAACTCCTCTGAGATGCAACCGGCAGCGCAAATCTGCAGCTGCTCTGCAGGAGAAATCGTCGCGCCATGGCCATCGCGGCCATCCCTTCCTTCGTTTTGCCTGGAACAGCCACCTTGTCATTCTGATGGTGTCAGCAATCAGCACAATTGAATGCAACGGCATATATAAAATATTTATGATATATATATATATATATATCTCTCTCTCTCTTCTTTTGTTTTTGGAAAGTCATGGACATTCCATAAAGTGAAAGCGGTTTCATGGCAAGGTTGCTACTCTATTGCTACTCTACTTCCACTGCAACGGCAAGTGCTGACAGTGCGCAGTTGTTGCAATTCTTGAATTTGTGCCTCGAACAGTCCTCACGAACAGAGCCACATAGTTGCCATATGATGGGAGCATGGATCCATCATGATTCCATTGTGCATTCATCAGCGGTGCCACAACTGGAAACAGGGTTGAGAGCCTGATTCCAAAAGCAGGGGAGTTGACTCAGTTGGCTGGTGCTTCCAATTTAAAGAAACTGCAATCTGTCATAATCTGTCCATTTTGCCCTGAAAATACGCTAATGTTTCTGTATAATGTTGAGACCAATCGAGGACATTCGAGCGCAGTGTTCCACTAACTCCAGCAGGGGCTTGTCTCTCCAACATCCTCAAAGTCCAGGCCCAAAATCCGCCCAAATGTCTGCTGAGGTCAGAACTTCATGGAATTGATTCACTTCCTTCTGATTGAACTGAACTTCCTGGCTGCCAGGACGAGCTGACGAGCCATTGAAAACGAGTCTTACAAGCTATTGATGTTTTTTTTACCCAACCAAAGCTCAACATGTTTTATAGCAAAACGATGCAAAACGCACAAACACATCAAACACTTCTGAGAATTCTATAGAAGTCTCAGAATGGCCAGAATTCTCAAGGTCTGCCTTTTTGCCGGTCTAAAAACTGCCACGAAAACAAAAAACATGGCCGCAGGTGTGGCCGGAGCCTCCATGAGTTGATTCATGGCTTGTTCTTTGGCCTGGGGATGGTCACGATCATGTTTGACATTTGCACTTTACAGCACGACGCCATACGACACCAATATCAAAAACTCATCTCAACGACGGGGGGGGTGTCGGTAAGTGGTTGATTACGAGGTGGCAACCCACTGCGAGTGTTGGTTTACCAAGGGGTCGTTGGATCAGACTCTAGATTGGCTGGATCGGCGCGGCTGGATCGGAATCTACAGGATGGTACTTGGTGGCTCAAACCACTTAGTAAGTGGGTTATAACCCCAGTTATAAATGGGATAAGTAAGGTTAATACACTTATAACTGGGGTTATAACCCACGTACTAAGTGGGATGAGCCACCAAGTATAGATCGTATAGATCGCGACCTTGCGGACTACCCCGGCCGTCCCAACCATCCCGACCGCTGGACCCTGATTCGACTCGATAGTTTCTGACCCGGAATTGATACTCCGCAACCCCCTATAGTCACAGGTTGTTTTATCACCCCTACATCCTACTAACTAGCTCGATATATCTAATTATATAATCTCAGAATTTGCTTAGTCATAGACCAATTTTGCAAGTTAACCTAAGTGTTGTGAACCAGAATCCATTACTCGTTGGTTAAATGTGGTTAAATAATGTCTTTTATGGTTCAAGCCCATGGTTTTTCATGGTAAAAACCGTTAAAATGTTAAAACCCCATACGTTGATACCCGGTCTGCGCAAAGTCACGCCTTCTCATGAAGTGTGTTAAGCTCTCTGGCCAGTTGGATGAACCTGGCGTGTTTTGCGGTGTGTCTGAACATGGGCACCCTGAAAATGGATCAACATGCATGGTATATGATTAATAGGAAACATATGCATGAACTGATGATTAACCATCGGATTTTGGGGTATTCTAGTTTCAGACTTAAGATTTGACATGACTTAGCCTACATGCTGAGATACAACAATCTGCAGTGAAACCAGCAAAAGCATGAACATAGAAAAGTAAAACCTCACCCATAATCATATATTACTCGTCCGTCTTTTTTTGGATTGCTACATTTACATGGTTTATGGTTTTCCCAGAGCCAGATTCAAAATTGGCATATGCACCACTTCTTTTTTCAGTACATGTCGGATTCACAAAATGCCATAAACAACTATACCATTTGGGCATCATCGTTTTTTTTACCCGTTTATGATAACATTGCGGATTGTTTATTGTCAACTTTACTACACTGCTCAAGTATTGATATTGTGTGATTTTCTTGCGGGACATGGAAGCAACTTTGACCTACAACATCCAACCATAGTTACTTTATTAAAGATGGTCTTGGCAACCATGGGTACCCTCCAATAATCAAACGTGTGCTGGAAAATCCAGCATTTGTAGATGATTTTCCAGGCTTATGATCAACATTAACCATCATTAACCTATATTAACGTATATTAACCTATATTAAGCATTATTAACCATCATTAACCTATATTAACCTATATGAACCTCTAGGATGTTCCAGCCCCGTTTATGTCGGCGAATGTCGGTGATGTTCCCACAGACCCCAAGAGTTGGCAGCTGGACTCCCAGTAACCGAACTCTGGGCTATCATCTGCCGAGACCTGCCGATGGTCGGCTGGTTAGGGCTGGTTTTTGAGGGACCTTTCCAGGGGGATGGCCCTGTAATATCTTTACATCTCTGGTAAACTAACAGTTTGCTATTGAAAATGGCCATTTATAGTGGTAAACATACAAAAAGCTATTGAACATGGCCCAGTCGAAATAGTGAGTTGAGTATTTTCCCATGAACTAATGGTGGATCTTTCCATAGTTGTTTGTATGTTTACCAGAGGGTAATCACCATGGGAAATCCATGGTTGAATCCATTCCGAAACGGGAATATCTCGGAGATCAGGCCACTTCACGCCCAAATCATCCCGGCCAAAAAGTCCACCTTAAGGACATTAAACATGAGTGCCCTCAACGATCAATAGCACTATATAGAATATGTATCGTATATTATATATATATATGTACAATTATATATATAATATATAATATAAATTAATATCGTTTAATATAGTACTATACGTGGTGCTGCATTGATCTGGCCATACTGTTTTCATGGTTGCAAAATCTTTTCTGCACAGATGTTGGTAGAGTTCATGGAACCGCATCACTGACGTTGCTGCGAGCCTTGGGTGCTTCTGCCTGAGGTTTGTGCACCGTCAAGGTCAAGGTAAATAGACCAATCAAGAAACTAAACAACAACAAACAAACACATTGGTGAAACCTGCGCAAAAATGGACACTGAATTCTGAAGCAGTGATTTATAGCAGTCTGAAATGCTATTGGTGAGCAAGTACTTCAGAAAAAACATCCTGTAACATGCCGGTTCTGAGTTCGGTCAAGGATAGAAAAAACAGCCCATAGAGACCATGGGGCGTTCAGGAGTGATCAACGCCGAGTGAACCGGTCACTGTTCGAATGGACCAACTTACCCTCTGGTAAACTAACATAGCTATTGAAAATGGCCATAGTAATAGTGGATTTACCCATTAACAATGGTGATTTTCCATAGTTATGTTAGTTTACCAGAGGGTAATCGACTTAATCGACTTGAACCACCCGAGTTCGTTCACAAACTTTTCAGCAGGTAAAAATACATTTTCGTCCAAAGAAAATGGTCTAAATGTGTGGCACATCCTTGTGGAGCATTGACCCAAGATCCCAAATGATGAGATCATTATCCCGCCATATCCCACCTCTCGAGCTCGCTTCCTTGCTGTGTTCAGCCGTTCCAGCAACACCTTCCAAAGGCGCCAACTAGGCCCAGGCGGGCCCCCTGAAGTTCTGACAAAGTGAGAAGGAAGCTGGTGAGGAAACTTGTTAATTATGCCAATTATGCCTAATAATTTTGCTGGTCTCTTGAAAGAAAGGACATCTGCAAATCTGCAGTTCCAATATTCACCCAATATTCTACTGTAGTGATTCAAGTGTTTGCTCAGGTGAATCCCAAATCATTCCGAATCATCGTCAACCAAAAAATACACAACACCACACGCCATGTCGCACCCCAAAGTACATGGAGAGTTACCAGTTTAGAAACCTTGATAATTCAGAGTTGTTTCTGAAAATCACCCACATCTATATCATATCAGAGAAAAATAGAGTAAATCACACACACAAAAAAATAAAACACACACACACATATATATAACATGTATACTAATTATTTTATCCTATATAGATATATTTATTATAGCTAAATGATGTATATATATATGTGTGTGCGGTGCATTAATTATATTACATATACCAACAGCACCATGTGATAAAAACATGGCTGGAACCCTCCAATTCCGGCCTCGCGTTCATGCTTCGATCGAGGTTCCCAGCCGAAGGCCTCCAGCAGATGGAAAAAATATGAAAAAAACATAGATTTTATGGAATGATCATGGGAATATTAAGGGATATTATCATTACCCATAGGATCCATGGTGCTGGCATATATGCTAACATGACTGGGGTATATTGATGGGATCCATGTTACCATATATAGCAGCACCATGGATCCTATGGGTTATTATGGGATTATCATAGGGTCATTATCCCATAAAAAACAGTCATTTTTACATCATTCCTATGATTCCGATGCCATTTGTTGGATCACGGGATGAAGACAGCCTGCGAATCGCCTGATTGTTCCTTCTAAAAAAAAACACGTGCACACTAACCTGAATAGTTTGGCTATTTGGGACTGGTTCCCCTTATTAATGATTATATTATAGTGAGGTTGCGACGTGAGGACGTGAGGTCGTGATGAAATTTGCCCAGATTAGTGTATTTATAATTCTAGTTATTATGTACCTATTGTGTACTCATGTTGTAGTCATTCTCCACTCCCATTTACGTTGAATGTGTTCAGCAAAGTATATGGACAAGGGCAACGGACGTACCCAACTACAACATAATCATACCAACTGCAGTAATCACGAATCGAAATGCATCATGAAACACTCTTTGAACTGCTGGGCATCAAGGGCAACTGCTGAAAATACCATGCTGTAATTTAACATAGCTATGGAAACTGTCTCATTTATGGATAAAAAATACCGACATCTATAATATATATATATATTATGCATATACCCTCTTGTTATTTAACATAGCCATGGAAAATCACCATGTTTAATGGGCAAACCATCTATTTCTATGGGCCATCTATACCATGGCTATGTTAGTCATAACCAGAGGGTATATGCATAATCTCATTAGACCTATCAATTAAGTGGCGGTGATTTTCCATACCCATAGGATCCATGGTGCTGCCATATATGGTAACATTTACCATTAATATACCCCAGTCATGTTAGCATATATACCAGCACCATGGATCCGTCATGGGAGATATTCCATGGCTATGTTGAACAACCGCTAGGCTATCCAGCAGCTGCCAGACCTCCAGGAGCTTCAACAGTTCTTTTCCCTCAATGGAGCCACTTCCATCACGGTCCTGGCAACGGATCCCCGTTGTGTCAACGCTAGGGGATGCTCCGTCTATAGATGATATGTACCCGGCCTGGTAAACATACAAATAGCTATTGAAAATGGCAATTTATGGTGGATTTTCCCATTAAAAATGGTGATTTTCCATAGTTATGTGACAGTTTACCAGAGGGTAGATGATATGTACCTATTGTACCCATGAAAAAACATGGTGATTTGGCCATGTTTGATGACACCGGATGCTGAGTTCGAAGATCACCGGATTTGGCCGCCAGCGATGGAATTGAAGATGGGAGATACCGTTTTTGATACCTGTCTGGTAGTGAGTATAAAAGGACTATTCCAGCCATTTCCAGCCCGTTTTTGATGGGCAGTCCATCATCAGCCCTACAAAATAGCTGCCTCGCTACCTAAGCAACAAGCCAAGGACACAATTTTCTGGAAGGATTCCGTGTATCGCTGCAACCTCAGCGATGCGAATCGCGGACATCACAGCACGAGCAAAGATGGAATACCCTCTGGTTATGTGAAAATAGCTATTGAAAATCACCATTTATAGTGGATTTTCCCATTGAACATGGTGATTTTCCATAGTTATGTTAGTTTACCAGAGGGTAAATGTCAATGTTGATTTTGACACATTTTGACTCCCATCAACCAACCGGAAAAAATATACACAATGAAACTCCACAGCAAAAGACTGCTGAAACCTCTTTATACATATTTATCCTTTAGTTTCATTGAGGGTATCAGGCACGGTGTGATGCAAATCTATGCAAATCAACTATCATAGTCATAGTCATTTCAATTCATCCACATTCATCCCAGAATCGTTTGCTCAGTTGAAAGTTGAAAACATCATCCCAAGTAAAACGGGCAAAACAAGCCCATGCTCATGATCATGTTTTGATGATGATGATGATGATCATCATCATCATCATCATAAATACTGTAGGATGGACAAAAAAAACTACACACATATTACTATCCCTGTTGCCATTCCCTGGGTGGGGTTGGGGTGCCCCATTTTGTAGTGAACCAACCCCTTTCTCTACAAAATGGCTCCGGTACAGTCTCCATCCTACAAAATGGTCCATCTATTACTATCAAAATACAGATCACCAGGTCACCAACATCCCATGTTCACTGAGATCTGGGCTCTTCATCTGTGAAGCCAGCTTTCTTCTTCTCCCTAAGGGCGAATGTAGGCGATGGCTGAAGAGTTGGGTCGCCAATGGACCCACCAAACAAATGGACGGTTCTTTTGGCATACTAAGATATTCTACACAAATCCCTCTGGGAACTAATCAGAAATCACATGTCACTCTCAACCAGAATATTTCCTGGAAGACATATTCATTCCATGACAGTCAGTGTTGCTTCAATGTACAGCCACGGAACGCCGTTTCCTGAGAGTGGGACTGCCGCACATATTCCAATCTGGAAGCATCTACCTTGGATTCCATTCTATGACAATAACCAGCGCAAATCATGCATATCAGAAAGTCATGCACCACTACTGCAATATGGGTATGCGCCGACATCGAGATACCAATGGCCCAACAATGGGCCAAGAATGGGCCAAAAAATGAGCCAAGTATGGGCCAAGAATGAGTCAACTGGCATAAACCTAGACCCTCCAACTCATCATTTGAGGTAATATGCACATTAGAAGTCATTATAAAGGCGAATTACCCAGCTATAATGCGCATATTACTAACCCCAATGTTAGTATATTACCCAGCTTGAATAATGGGGGAAGTGCTGCCCATCTTCATGGGTTCCCGATAATGCTGGGCACGCTAGGCTTTGCCAACCACCTGACTTGAGTTTCCCGAAGATGTTTGTGAAACAGGATGTTCCCAGGAAACATAGGGTATCATTTCTACAATATAAATATCATCATATATGTACATAGTACAATGTACATAACATGCATATGCATATACAGTATATATATAATCTGCATGTTTGAGTTTTCGTGACTTACAGTACATTGCTTTTCCATGTCAACTCCCACCTCCCTACAGCTTCGAGAACCATTTCTCACCCCAAATCCAGGCCACTGCGTGAACGTAGACGTCAAAGTCCACTGGAGGCATCTCTTTTGGCAGCCTGGCTGAAACAAAATATCTAAAGTACATTGCCATTAAATATGCTGGCTGGTGGAAAAGTCTAAATTTTCTAAAACCAACCGCTTACCCTTGGGAATGTGTAAATATAGTATAGTACATATATGCAATACATCTGAGTTTATATTTTCGTATATACATTATCTGCAAATATACGGAGGTTTCCTAAAATAGGATGCCCCAAATCATCCAAGGCAAAGCATGACTTAGTATTGAAATATGGTGACTTGGGGGTACTCACATTTTTGGAAACCTCCAAATGATATTCCGATATATATATATGCATATACATATAAATGTGCGTTTTACTCTTAAGATTCGCTTGAACACATATGAAAAATCTATATTAACATATATAAACTATATGTCTTCAAATACTGGAAATATCTAAAATTTCCGATTTCCGACCAAAAAGGGAAACACAAATGGTGTATTTTCCCGTGCACTAAGGCCAGGAGGACTTCTCCACTTCTGCGTCGATGATGCTCACATCACCTCACGCTCTTGGCGGGGAAAAGGGCCACGACCTTGTCCTCACCCCAGCTGTATGTATGGATGGATGGGTGGATGGATGGATGGATGTATGCATGTATGGGATCCAATGATTCTCTCCTGACACAAAAACAAACAAATAGCGGGTAGTGAGATGACCAATCAGCTACAGAGAGCCAAATATTGTCAAATAAAAAGGGGCTTTCTTTCTGGATGTATCACAATGATTCAGCACCAAAACAAGATCATTTTGGGGTACCGCAGAATGGATGGTTCATAATGGAAAATCCTATAAACATGGATGATTTGGTGGTTACCCTCTGGTAAACTAACATAGCTATGGAAAATCACCATTTCTTTAATAGGTAAATCAACTCTAAATGGCCATTTTCAATAGCTATGTAACAAATTACCAGAGGGTAGTCATACATGTCATACCATGCTGACATGCTAAAGCCTAGTACTGTAATTTGCAGGAATCCCTGGGCTTCCAGGCCGATGGCCCCAAGCTCCTTGGGCACCGCTGGCGACTTGAATGGACGTGGCTCTGAGTCTTTAAAGAATTTCGACTGTTGTTTTCTTCATGAAATGGCGGCATGTTCAAAAACGTGAAAAAGATATCCTCCAATGAACAAAATGTTCATTAAATCATAAATTGAAAGGCCCAATGGAGTCTCAATTTTTATATCCCAAAGAATAGCCGCTGAATAGCCAGTGAAGCCATCCCAGCTCCCTGTCCCAGTAAAACCCCAACCTCAATGGCCGCTTTCAGCTTCTTTCGAGGGATGCCTTCGCTTCCCTCCTGCTTTACCTGCCGGCGCAGGGCCGGAATACCCAGCGCAGGGACATCCAAATGATGTGGACAACTCGCTTAATGTGGGCAACCCAACACCAAACACCTACCATTTAAGGGAAGGGTAAACATAGCACCCGTGAAGCCATGGTGATGACTTGGAGATGGTTTATCATTGGGTGTGCCAAATTCACATGGGTCAAGTCTGGTGTTTGGGGCCAAGTTTGGGGGATATCACCATGGTTCATGAATGATCATGGGCTCCTTGAACCACAAACTAGCGGGGGCCCACCTTGTAGTTATTGAAGATGGCCTTGTAACTGTCAAGCTCCGACCTCACTGAGATGCCGACTGTTTCAACTCTCCATCTTGGGGGAACATTTGCAGAAACACATGTGTATAACACAGTGTATATGTATATATGTTTATACACCCTTCGGTTATTATGTTATTTACATAGCCATGGTATAGATGGCCCAATTACAGATGATAAACATAATGATTTACCCTTTGAAACATGTCATTTTCCATAGCTATGTTAAATGACCAGAGAGTATAACATATATCTGGCTAAATTACAATATTTCACCTGGTTGCTGGTTTTTCGCCACCCGAAAAATGATGGACTTCGTCAATGGGGTTGGGATGACATCCCATATATGAAATGGAAAATAAACACTATTTGAATCACCAACCAATTCACTAACCTAGTCCAGGCCCGGCGATATCTCTTGGTGTCATCATTCCACCGCGGAGGTCGTCATGGTGACCACCTGAGGTTCCCTGGCTCTCGATGCCAACGCATCAGTCGCAAAAACCTGACAGCTCGCCCTGTGGCTATGGAGGTTCACCCGCTATCAATAAGATAATAATACTGTATAATATTGATGTATAATGAATATAGTATGATACTGGGTATAAGATACTATATGTATATGTATAATGTAGTATACTAGCGTAATAGATGCATAATGTATAGAGGCACTCTGGAGGAAGAGATCTAATTATAGTGAATATGTACTCTATATTCTGTGACTTTTTTTTAGCTTGATCTTGCCAACTTTGGTATATATTGGTCTTGATCCATCCTCAAATCCACCCCCGAGTTGCAAGGCCAATCGGTTGAAACTACACCCAACTGCTGGTTGCTGGGGCCATCATCCCAACATCGTGTCAACATCTTCAAATCTCACAGCTGAAACATGCTAAAACTGTTTCAACAGTCAAAAATGACCTTCTCTTCTTTCACTCTTTCCTTTTTTTTTTTCTCTCTCTCTCTCTCTTTCATTCTCTTTCTCTCAAATTTTGGCACACGGGTTATGCAACAAATTGGGGACTTCACAGTAAATCATGATCCAAATCCCAAGGTTCCCCGACTCTCGGAAGTCTAACCTGGACCGAGACAGAGCTCCAACATCTCCGAACAGAGCTGGATTGGAACCAAATGGAACCAACACCTGGTTGCAGATTGATCACCACTTAAGTTTTCATCATGTCTGCTGACTCGAATCCCCATACAGAAATCCACATTGTCCCAAAAAAAACACCTGATTGCATGAGAAATGTGGTTACAAACACATTTCTCACACGCCATAAAAATATGTTCTCCACCGTCTCCTGAATTCAGCTCTGCCAAGCGGCTGGTTGGATCCATCCTCATCGACTCGATCAATGTAGTGATGCAACGTTTCCACCGAGATCTTAGTGCAATGGGATGGTCACCTTTCTGGTTGGTGGTTGGTTTTTCGCCACCCCTCTGAAAAATGATGAACGAATCAGTTGGGATGATGAAATTCCCAACTATATAGACAAAAATGTTCCAAAGCATCAACCAGAACAATGATGAAAAAAATGTAGATGAGAAAATGTCCAACGTGACGGCCGCTGGCAGTCTGGGCAGAACTGACTCGGTATCCGAAGTCACGGAAGATGTCGCCTGAGCTCGGCGCTGGCAGAAATATACACGTCTGCATGTAGAAATGCATGTACATCATATACATGTATATACATATTTATGTATATATCTCTTATCTAATAATCTATCTATCTATCTATCTGTCTATCTATCTATCTATCTTATCTTATCTTATCTTATCCTATCCTATCCTATCTATCTATCTATCTAATGTGTAAACATTTACATATTATAAACATGTTATGTATGGGTATAAAGATATTATGCATATATGTAAGTATAATATATATATGTATAATATATTTAAATAAGTATATATAATAATATATATATATATAAGTATAATATATATATATATACACATAAACATGTATATATATATAATATACATGTAATATAGAATATGCATTTATGGACATACAACATCACATGACAAATCTATTTGCAGCTATGACTCATGTCACCATTTTGCCAAATTTCACCCATTTTTTTTCGCCAATCTAAGGGCCCAACTGAGTTCCAACGTACTGATACTCCCACTTCCGTCCTGGGACAGCACCGGGAAATCCATAAATCCATAAATCGGTCCTAGCTGCCTGTTGTGGCCCTTTTTCATGTCAGCCTGGTTGAAGTTGGTGCTTTTGCCTCCTTGAATGGGCCCGAAGTAGCTGGTAAATGCTTCGTAACTGATTGTAACTGTAACCCATTACATATAGCAAACAAAAAGGAAGTTGCAATCCAGTTGCAGGCCGTCTTCCAAATTCAGGCATCATCCCATTTTGTTGTTTTCACGATCCTGCAACAACATGCAACAACCCTCCCGAAGTAGCTGTAGCCGTAGCGCCGCAGCCTCATTTGTACCACCAAAAAGTACGGTGCTAAGCAGCAAGTGTCTCCTACCCTCTGGTAAACAAACATAATTAGCTATAGAAAATCACAATGTTTAATGGTAAATCATCTATAAATGGTACATTTTCCACAGCAAACAACGTTAGTTTATCTGCTTTTTGGAAACACCAGTTGCTGGTTGAGCCACCCATCTCATGCGCAAACCACCAACCAAATGGATCATTGCGCAAATCCCCACTATATCCCCGACATTCCCCGGCTATAATCTCGTTTCAGATCGTTAAATACGAGAAAATATCTATATCCCATTATATACAATCATTATATATAGTCATTATATATATATATCCTCATTATAGTCATTATATGTATATATATATCATTCGTGATATCACCGCTATATGGGTATGTCTGGAAATGGTGTATACCCACAAATGGTTATTTAAACGGGGAAAACAGGTTCTAGACCATTGGAATTGGGGGTAGCCGCTTTTTAAGACAAACCCATATCAATAGAAATTTCATATACCCTCTGGTAAACTAACATAGCTATTGAAAATGGCCATAGAAATAGTGAGTTTTCCCATCAAAAATGGTGATTTTCCATGACATTTCAGGACCCTGAAGTGGAGGTACTGTGCAATCTGTTGAGCCAAAAATATGGTGGTGATGTTCCCCCAGATTTAGCCCTAAATAGGTCAAACAGATATGGAATCGGTACCTCCATTTTTTTCGCCTGAAACGGCCATTGACAAGATCTATTATAATGGTAATCCCATACATAAAAAGCTCACTATATACATGATATAGCATTCGTTATATCCCCACTATCAGAACTATCATCTGGCCTCGTATTGTTCGGTCCCCCGGCCTGATCATACTCATTGAAGCCCCTGCGGAAGCGATCCACCTGGATCAGGGCGGTGGCAAGTGACTTCAACCGATGGCAGAAAAAAATGGTGGTTTTAGAGTTTTATCCCATCAACAAATTGGGTGATTTATATAACAATGTGAACATTGGGGTTAACCATCAACATGGTTATTGTGCTTACGGTAATTAAACCTGGTTTGCTGGAAACTCTCCCGTTGACGATTTCGCCATATGAATGTAGATACACATTTAGCGCGGGGATTTTCCAATGTCATGTTCGATGACCGCAGAGTATATTGTTTCCATTCTTGTCATGACTATTTCCGTTGTTGAAGTACATAGAACTGATTCCCATGCATTATCAAATGAATACATGATCATTATTAATTTCATAAATATAAAATATAAATATATATATATAATATATTACCAATGTATGTTTGGATCCGTTAGGGGTAAGTTCCAATCAAATATGATCGCAATAACACAACACAAGAGCATCTGTTTGAGTCATCTTGAGTGCTGATCCTCAAAATCTCACGAAAGACATGCACAAACTCATGCTTTGATACATTGTCTTGACTGAAGCTGCCTAATGTCGTAAACCCAACACTAAACCTACAATTTAGGGATGGCAAACATAAGCACCAACAAAAAAAACAATTTTATGGGTTTACATGTGTTTACCACATTAAACACACCCAAAATTCAGAAAAAATCTGGCTCAGTGGAGCTTCACAGCATCTCCGGGCCTCTGCTTTGGCAAAGCCATCGCGTTGCCGATAGATAAACCTTGGCCAGGAGATGGGCAGGGCACCCCATGGAGACGCCCTGGGCTGCCAAGGCTACCAAGGCTGCCAAGGTGCAAGAAGTCAAAGAACTGATTGAAGTCCTTGGAAAAAGACGAGGTCATGACAATAAGACTTCAAGATCCTGATAAGGGCCCCGGGGCCCCATACAATGGTAAGATATAATAAATAATAATGCTATATATTATAATATAATGAATATTAGTGAATTATATGTGTCTGAACAATGGTAATAATAATGGCAAACATGGAAACATATTATTATTATTACCATGTGTTTCCATGTTTGCCATTATTATTACCATTGTTCAGACACATATAATTCATTAATATTCATTATATTATGGAAACACTATTATAGTGGTAATCAAGCCTGGATCACCCATTTAGTTCGATGATTTTACGGCCGCTAGAGACCTCCATTTAGTTCGGGGAATTCCCAGCCGTGCTGTTCATGACCTGTCTTGCACTCTCAACTCAACAAGTGGTGGCTTGCATTTGTTGAAGGGAAACAAAAACACTAGAAAAACACGAATTATTCCCAGATTTCCCAGATTTTTTTAGTAGATTTCCCATGATTTCCCAATGGTGCGTTTCCCGGCGAGTTGCCCGGAATTTCTGAACCATCACCGACTCGGAACACCCGGCAAGTCTAAGACAAGGACTAGTCCTTCGCTGCGTTCCAAGGCTTCTGCTGCCTGTCGACACAACGCCGCCGCCGTCCCCGGTTGGGAATTTTCAGAGTCGCTGGTAGATCATGGACTCGCCAAGCTACAAACAGTTCAGTGTCCTACACAGCGAAAACAATGCATAGGACCCGATGCTTCTGGGGTTGCATGGGATAAATTTAGGAAAAAAAATAAGTGATAGATCCAACATGATCCAACCATTCTTTGGTCTTACTCTCAACAATAAGGCAATCGTTGGGATGTTTCCGCACTCTCATCCTCTGCCACGAGGTCGCTGAGAACGTACCCAAGTAGTTGGCCCAGTTACCCCATCAAAGTAAGACATAACACTAATCATATTTTTCTTGTTATTACTTACTTATATATATATCATATAATATATATATATATATATTCATTAATATATATATAACTAGTGTGTGTGTGTGTTTAATATATACACATTCCATCAAGTTTCCCAGGATTTTTTCTGCATATTGGGACAAGCCATCCCCAAGCCCATTGCTTGCGGATCAAAAATCATCCCATGGGACATGGTCCATGGGATGTTCAACTTCGATTACAGCCGGGGCAGTCTTGTTGAAAAAATCGTTATGTATACAGTCATGCCCCTATAATGATACACAATGATTGTACATACATAAATATATGTATATATATGTATAAGATCACATTATATTCCAATGATATTCCCATCAAAAGAATATCCAATATTTATGAACATCCCCATGATATTCAGTCAATTAAAATAAAATTATGACTAGTCCTCAGCTTATATATCTATATGATAATATTGACAATTCCGATGATATTCAGTTTATATATATATACTTATATACATATATTTATTTTATTTGTCCATTATATATTCCCATCATATCCCCAAGGGTATCGGACCATCTCCGCTGAGGCCCCTGACCGCTTCCTGCAGAATCTCTTGCACCACCTACGAAGAACTTCCAGCGCCCGTAAGTTGCGAGATAACATGGTATAACCCATATCTGGTTGGTGGTTTCAACCTCTCTGAGAAATATGAAAGTCAATGTTCCAAACCACCAACGAGATAATATTATATAACCCCATAACTATGGTTCTATATTCGCTCAAGTAGCTGAAACTGCACTTATTTAAAAAAAAAAATCAAATGGGGTTGAGTTGGGTTCGTTAATTTGATTAACAATGGCGAATTAAATAACCGCCATTAACCGCCATAAGTTGGGACACAGCCCCATAATTGTAGCTACCCTCCGCTAATTAAACATGGACTGCTGGAAAATTAGTTCGATGATTTTTTCAGCTAGAAACCTCCCATGTTCAAGGGGATTTCCCGGCTTTGTTTGATTACATGACCATTTTATTAATATGAACATGATGATCATTAAAATTTAGGGATACCCAAATCTTCAGACAGACCCATGAAAATATCTTATGAGGCAATTATATGCAACTATGTGAGATCTGGAAAGTATAGCTTGACTTAGCCACGGGTCCCAATCCCAACAAATCCAGAATCCCATCCAGATCCCAAGTTGATTCAATGCCACGCCTTTTTCAAAGGAGTGAACTCCTTACCTGCGACGCAGGAAACAGAGTCAGCAAGAACAGCAACATCAGCGTTTGTCTGAAAGTGGGGTACCCCTAAATCTTCTAGTTTATTGGCATATCATTTTCCATGTCAAATAACACTTCTTGGGGTTGCCGCCCATTTCCCAAAGACACCCATATCGTATGGATTAAATTGAGTTTGTCAACCGAAATCATAGCCACTGATGGTGTAAAATATAAATATATAAATATTTACAGTAAGTTGGTCCCCTAAAACAGGATGCCCTGATGAGTTTAACATGGCTGTGAATCCCAAGGCATCTATGCTGCCTATAAGGAACTGGTACAACTCCTCGGCCGAGATCGTCCCGTTACCATCCTCAGACTTGCAGCAACCCTCGGTCAGAGTCTGCAATTCTCCAATGAAAAATGGGATGAAGACATCAAAGTCCTTTCAAAGGCAGAGGTTTATGACATGACCTGAATTGACACATCATGACATGCATCAAAAAACGGATTTGATTCGCAAACATGACACATCATGACATGATATGACATGAACATACCCTCATATGTACCTGACAACGAGGGAAAAAAAAACACCCATGTATCATGGCTCGAAACTCCCACTGAGTGCCACACGGAGTCCTGGGCTGCGGCAGGGAAATGGCGATTTTTAAAAGTGAACGTCTAGCCCTGATACTTGGTAGATACTTGTTGGAGAACATACTTGATGGGACAAATATGGAAACATAGGGGAAACACATGCCAACAAATTATGGTTATGGTCACCGACAGAATTATGGAAAAAAAAAAAACGTTCAACTTAGACAGGCGGCGCCTGCGTCCGATTTTTCCATAATTGGATTTTTCCCCATAAGGGTTCAAAATATCCCGGAAGTGATCCGAACCTTTTTTTTTTCCATAATT
>Ga0126342_10009091_pt1 | contig 17804 bp, 21 predicted proteins | sample Cyp1metagenome_FD_92528 | JGI IMG/M metagenome (GOLD analysis project Ga0126342, IMG submission 92528) | Coral microbial communities from Lord Howe Island, Old Settlement Bay, Australia - Cyphastrea 1 metagenome | ecosystem: Host-associated > Invertebrates > Cnidaria > Coral ... | reverse complement strand
TTTCATCCCTGGGCAGTGCATTCACAGGTTGACATTCGAAGGACCCTTTCGGCTGAGAAAAGGAGCCAACTGCGTGACTGGCCCCGGGTGGGGCAATGCTATCCAATTGACATATGTATATATACATACATACATACATACATACATACATACATACATATACATACATACATACATACATACCTACGTACATACATACATACATACATACATACACACACATACATACATACATACATACATATATACATATATATACATATATACATATACATATATACACATATACATATATACATATACATATACATATAGATATACATGTATGTTGTGAGTGTGTATATAAATTCCATGCTAGTATCAGTATCAAGGGTCGGTTAATAGACCTTGGCAGACCTGATGAGGTGAAAACCTATTGCGTGAGGGGCGACTTCCAAAATGCAATGCAAACCATCCGAAACATGCAGGCCTGGCGACTGGTGATGTGAGTTCCGCAGCTTCACCTTGTCTTGGCACTTTTTGCCCCATCCCTCAGGATTCCAAGGTGGAACATGATGCGGTCGTGTACAACACCTGCCTTGATGCCTGCTCGAAGAAAGGCAAACTGGACTTGGTGGAGACGCTGATAAAGGACTGTTTGTTTGAAACATGCAAAAGCGCTTGGGATGCAGCCCGACAATGTCCATATGAACACTTTTTCAATGTCGTTAGCTGTTTCAAGAGTGGTTTTGTCTCAGGGCAAGGCAGCATGTTGAGTCCTTTTCATAAAAGTGTAGATTTTAAATTGATTTCTCTAAGCGCTTGGACCTCAATTGGAGGACATGATCCAGCACAACGTTCCTCCGCACCTAAACTGCAATTGGATTTTGCCTTCTTTGTTTTATCGGTGTGATTTTTATGTGGATTTCAGAAACCAGGGTCACACGCGTGGTCGTCTAGTTTTCATTTTTGTCTGTTCAGCCTGTTCATCCCTGCTAGATCTCATGGGAAATCCTTGGCAGGACAAACTTTACTCTTGGCATTGTGGTCAAAGCTTATGGACGCGCAAAGCAATTGGAGAAGGCCCGCAGCATTGGGAACGGACCTAGCAAAAGGATTGCAAGGCAAAACAGCCACTCTGCCTCTGAGTTGGGGTCATGCGAGTGCTCAAAATTTTGGAGTGGTGTCAGGCCTTCCAGATGGTGGAAGCGTTGCCAAAGATTGGCAAGTTCAAGCCCAACGGCCAGGCCTGGCCACCTGCAAGCCTTCCACATAGGTCCACCACCCAGCGTATCCATTGCGACGAGCGAGTGGTTGGTTTTCCGACCAGGTTTGGTTCAGCCTAATGCTCTCTTGCATCAACAATGGTGCGCCGAAAGAGGTGACCTTGGCAGCCAGTGGGGGTAGACTGGGCAGGCCAAGCTCCCCCTCTGCCATGCGTGGAAGAAAAAGGCATGCGGTTTCGAGAAGAATTCATCATCAACATGAAGATGATGGTGATGATGAAGATCATGATGAAGAAGAATAAGATGATGATTATGAATTAACATCATATTAGTTCATATCATTTTAGTGAATTTCAATTGGGTTTTGTATTCCAGAACGCCATTCGTCTCCCATCACATCCATATTTTTGAATATTTCAATTATTAAATCCTATGGTCCTAGGAGTCCTAGGAGTCGTACCCACCTTGTTTCCCAAGCCAGGCCGTAGCAGTTTTCTATGAGATGCAAGAGCTGGGCCATGAAGTGAGGAACTGAGATGGGCTCTGTGGTGAGTGGTGGAAAGGTGATGGAAATATGGGGCTTACAATGGGATAAATGGAGAAAACAAATCTCCAAATCTCCGAAAATATCCTATCATGGGATATAACTTAACCCAAACATGAGGGCAGGTTGATGAAAGAAAATGGGGTTTTGCAAGCTAGTATGGACACATTGTGTTATCGGACGAAGCCTCCCTTCAAGTGACCAGTAGAAGGGGATGATACCACCAAGTGGAGAGATTGCACTGGTGGGAACTTAAACTTGTGAAGAATGTCAGGCTCATTGTCGTTTCCCCTTCACGGTGAATTGTGCCCTGCCCGAGGTTGATGGCAAAGCCTACCAGGTGCTGTGCTCGAGCTTTTGCCATGGGACTGTCTTTTGCAAGGCTTTCAGGTTCAAGGTCTCACGGCAAGGTCCTGATTTCTGGCTTGGTGAAGACTGGCAGTCTGAGAGAAGCTGTAGCGCTGGTGGACGAGGTCAGATCTTTCATTTTTTTTGGTGGTGTCGGAAAAAGTCGATCTACAGTTCTTAGTGTATTTAGTGTCATGCTTTGCCAAATTTCCTTGTTGCAGTACTGTGTTGAGATTTTCTTTTGTCCGGAGATGTTGGAAGCTGCTCATAAGATCGGTGACGAAACTTGCAGCTGGAGTGGCTGCGGAACCTCTCACTATTTCTTGATTTATCCATGCACTTGACTTGGAGCGTTCATCCTGGAACGAGGCCTACGGACTCCGGCACCCAAAAAGAAAGTGCTCCAGCTTGTCGACTGACTGCAAACAGGTCGCTGTTCACCTGTTCCTGTGGAACTTATACAGAGCACATGAGCATGTGGGTTATGAATAGCCATGAACGGTACAAACGTTTTGAGAGACATTTTTGATTTTGGAAATGCTGAAGACGGAAGGAGCAGCGAGAGTAGCGAGTAGCCGTTTAGGTGCTCTCGAACCATTTCTTTTTGATGGTATTTTGTTGTTCGAGGAAACTCGATAGCGAATGCATGGAGGTTGGGCGAAGCTGTGCTGAAAAACATGTACCGAACATGTACCTAACATATATTGAAAAACTCATTCGACAAACATCAATTCATGCTTGAGGCACGGTAGTTGGACTGGTGTCGAAACAACAGCGTTACGCAGTTGTTGATATTACTTTTTTCGGGCTTTGCCCTGAGACTCTGTCGGGTGCTCGAAATTGACACAGGCTGTTGTGGATTGGTCATTTGTTGAATTGGGAGGCCCTGTTTGCCGCGATTTTCCGAGGGGATTTAAGGCTTGGTTCTAATCCATGCCGCTTCTCCCTTTGTGGAGACGTTTTGAAAGTCTTGATCAACTCGTGACTATCATCGTCAAACATATTTTGAAATACAGTGCTTTCTCGCAATGCCAGCAATTTTGGTGGTGATTTTGACAATCTCGCAATGCCACTCTTGTGACACTTTCTATGGGATTTCCAAACCCTCTGAAGGCTTGAATTGGGTCTGCCGCTCCTGGAACGTTTGCGGGCGGCGCAGCTACCAGTCGCTTGTTCGCGCATACTGCATAAATTGGCATTCTGTGATGTATCATGGACTAAGACTGGCTACAAATATATACTTAAGTTAATATAATTTGGAGAGACCATTTTGACAAGTTGGGGCTTTGGAGATGGGTTTTGTTGCTTTTTGATGACAAATGAAGATCATGCTTGGATTTGGGACCTCTTAGCTGGGCATCATTCTTTTCAAATTGTCCCAGGTTCAGTGTTCTTTTCGACTCGTGTATTGATGTTGTGTGATTTCTTCAGCAATGTAGATTGAGGTGAGCTCTAAATCGTTGCGCGTGCGTTCGCAAATAATTGAGATGTCAAGGCAGGAGAGGATGGACACATGTTTCTTTTTCCAAAAAGATGCCTATGACATGGAGGGCAGGAGACGCTTTGTCGTTGGTTCGGCCAGGGCTCGAAGTTTCTTTGGGATCTTATTTCATCAGCATTGGTGAGAAATGTCAGCTGCTCCCAGAACAAAGCGGTTCTGACATATTGTGATGGGATTACAGTACTGAGAAACACATGTTGTGGTGAAATCTGATTCATGGCTGGCAACCCGAAAGGAATGTGCTTGCTTTTTCCTGCAGATAACTTGAGCTGGTACTTGATCCAGGTGTGACAATGGTCCACGCTTGAATCACACGGATATGTACCGGTTTTGCCTTGCGGCACTGTAGTCGGAGCAGGGCACAAGTGTCCTAGCCTTTCTTTCCTCGACTGATGTCGGTTCTGTTAAGTGTTCAACACATTGCGATGCACAGAACTCACTGTTCATCTGCGTTCGGAACGAAAAAAAACGACCAGTCAGTGAGCCATTTGTGGTCTGGACATGCCCTGAGCCTAAACATCCGAAAACCTTTACAGTTCAGACTTGCGCAAGACATGATTCGTTTGCCAGATGTTAGCGTTGGATTTCTGCAATGTATGTTTCTCATAAACTCTTGATGCGTCTCCTCCTAGGTGTTTGGCAATATGCGTCTTTGGCAAGGCGACAACCAAGAACCAGCATGTTCTTCGGCTTATGTGCTCATGTGTGCTCATGTTCTCTGCCGTTTAGGCCCCAGTTTTTCGGCTCGGCGGTTGTGGGTGGGCATCGGAAAGACATCATGGGTGCCAACAAGGTTGCTACGATCTCAGCAGCTGGTGTTCCACATGTTCACCCTTGAGACATTGGGCCATGGATAAACCTTCCAAGGTGCAAAAGTCCAAGGAGGCCAAAATGAAGGCCGCCATGGCTGGTGGTAAGTCCCGCAAGAAAAAGTGGGCCAAGGGCAAGGCCGGGCTGTTTTGTCAGTTGAAACTTTTCACTAAAGACTTGCTGTAATTTCGACACAAGACGGAATCTGATGGAATGTGATGGAATCTCCTCCGCGTTCTCTTGAAACTAAGGAGGTACTAGTGTGGGGAGCAAATTCGTGTGTACTTTTTGTGGGAACTTGACCTGAGAGGATGGCATTGCTCGCCTAATTTCATTCACAGGTCAAGGAGAAGCTTGCCAACCTGGTCATGTTCGACAAGGTTTGCCGGTGATACCTGTCAGGGGGTTTGCAGTTGTCGGATGTTGTCGGATGTTGTCGGATGTTGTCGGATGTTGTCGGATGTTGTCGGTCTTGTGCATCAGTGTAGGCCACCTACGACAAGATGCTGAAGGAGATTCCCAAGGTCGGTCTGGTTTTTGGTTGAAATAGTGATTTAATGGGATTTTATAGTGATTCAATGGGATATTAATGGGATATACCCTCCTATTTCTGTCATTCCTTGTGTCATTCCAAAGTCAGTGGACAGATGTGGACAGCATCCCCAGCATCCCAATGGGGGCTCCCTGACCGGTCAGGCCAGGCTCATTACGCCCTCCGTGGTCAGTGAGCGTCTCAAGGTGAACGGCTCCGTGGCCCGACAAGCCATCCGCCACCTCGAGGAGCCTGTAAGATTGAAATCGGACGTAACGATGGTCACTGTTGGTCCTGTAATGTCCTGTAAAAGATGTATAATAGATGTAAAAGGGTAAAAACCTGGGGGTCACTTTTTAGAAGATAGGGAAGGCAGGTTGGCTGAAGAGATGGGTTTGAGAATGAGTCTGAGAGCGTGCAAAGAAGTGGTGACCCGCCCTGGTGCCAAGCCTGGGTCCAGGAGAAGGGCATGATCGCACATGTCGGTGAAAAGTGCCTTGGCATGCTGGAAATCGAGTTTTCTCATTCAAGTCTAGTTTCAATGCGTTGACCAGTTGACTTTTGAGCTTTACATGGCTTGCGTCGTGTAAGGTCTCCTGGTTAAGTGGATCAAAGAATTGGTGCTGTGCCCAGGTCCAGCAAGCAGATGATCTACACACGCAAGATTGGCGGCGGAGAGGACGGGAAATTTCGCACATTCTCCTTGTTCGCAAATTGTCGTCACACTGTCGCTATGGAGGTTTGTTTATGATTTGTGCCCCCCAAAATGCAATGGTTTATCACGGTTATCAAGCTTTTCCTGTGTTAGCATTTTCCATCATTTTTCCAATGAAATCGGCCACAAAATGGGGATTCCCTGAAGTTCTGAAGTCCAACCTAGACCAAACTTCCCAGGACTGAGGAGAGATGGTTGGCCTGAGCCGAAGCCGAACCCGAAAAAGATCCGGCCATGTCGAACTGTGAATTTGTGTACTCCAAGAGTTGGCCAAAGTTCTCTTGAATCTACTTGTCGAACAGCCTGACTTTTTTTTAAAAGGACTGACACAAGGCCGGAATCAAGACTAGCCAGGTCCAAAGGCCCAAAGGCTGCTTGATGTGAAAGCATTTTCGATTTGTTGAGGGGTTGGTGACATCTGAGGACAAGAGCCTGGTCTTGGCTCCAGGAATTCAGGGGGGTGCGGGCTGCCCAAAAATTTCTCTGACTCCACCAGGCTGCCTAGCAGTGGCTTGGGGATTCATTTGCACGACAATTGACAATGTAATGCTATGTAATCTACCTATCTATCTATCCATTCCCTCTATTCTATCTAGATAGATGTGTAGGTGATTGCATGATATTGTGTATGTATATACGTGTATGTGTAATATTTGTAAAAGTATTCAAGCACATATATATATATATATATATTATATATATATATATTTATATTTATATATGATATGACATGATATGACATGATATGACATGATATGACATGATATGATATGATATATATTATATGTATCTACACACACACACATGTGACATGGTAAACATCGCCCTGTTTGCAGGGGGATGTCCGGACCATTGTTTTTCAACTCTTCTGTCATGTGCCAGTTGCGAAGAGTTTTAGCCGTTATGGGGGAATAGTACATTTGGTTGGAACGACTCCCTGGTCATGGGATCTCCAACCCGCAGACAATCGGCGCCAGGCCAGAAACTATGGCGGAGGAAGAGCCGGAGGTAGCCCAGCCGGGCCCAGCCGCGCCCAGCCGCATCGCCAGGGCTCCAGGGTCTTGGCCCACGCAGATCTCTGATCTCTGTTTGAGTTTGCAACGGACGAGTTTTCCAAAAAGTTTCTGTAAATTGCCTTTCTTCATACTTTAAATTTGAGCTGTGTTTTGAATGTGAATTCTGCGAGATCCATTAGATGCTGTGCAAACCATGTCTGGGCAGGGGTGGTAGTAGCTTCACATTCCATATTTGAAGGGTCCACTGTGTGGTGCGCAGCTTCTTGGTTTAGCTGATAAAGGAGACAGGCAAAAGCAGGGACCTGGTTTGGCCCTTGCTCAGACCTGGCATCATGGGCATTCCACGGTTTTATCGCTGGCTGTCAGCCGCTGGATTGCAAGGATTATTTTCGGATTTCGGTGCAATCCTTGCGGTCCTCACAGCTTTGTTTCTTGATCCTTTGGTTCCAAGGAGCGCTACCCGCTCATCAATGAGAAAATCACTGCGGAGCAAATTCCTGATTTCGATAATCTTTATTTGGACATGAACGGAATCATCCACAATTGCTCCCACAACAACACCGGAGGCCTAGTGCACCAATGCCTCTGCAGTGTTTTGTCAGTTTCATGCTATTTTTGGGCGGGCTGAGCAGCAGGAGGTCACAGACGCCTGATGTAAGCCTGTTGCCCTTAAGATTTAAGCTTTCATTCCTCAGAACCTATGTTGGAGGCCTGTGTGTGAAGGAGGAGAGTGACGTGTTTGTTGAAGCCTTCAGCTACATTTGCCGGTTGGTGAACATCATTCGCCCCAAGAAGATGCTGTACATGGCGATTGATGGCTGTGCTCCCAGAGCGAAGATGAACCAACAACGTCCCGGACTTGGAGTCTGGCTGCCTTTGCAGTTTCACCCTCATCAGTTATTAGACGATGGGCAATACGAGGAATAGAAAAAAAAAATACGGCAGTTCTTCATCTGGAAGACAGGTGGGGGATATACCGATGACATATCCCAGTTTTGGACAATCCCTGGTAATACTGGTGAAATTGCACAAAAATCAGAGGATCCTGCCATCCAGATCCTGCCAGATCTGAGGTTCTCGGCGCTTTCGTGCTGCCAATGATGCGCGCGAAGCCAGGGAGCTTGCACAAGAGATGGGAGAGGTGGTTTCCGGCCCACACTTTGACTCCAACTGCATTACTCCAGGCAAGACTCGGTCTGGGATAAGTAAGTTTGACATGTTTCCAAGTGTTCACACAATGTGCTGCTACAAGATGTTATCGAATTGTATCTAACACTGCAATTATTTAGATGTACACAATCAGTAACCTCTTCAGATTGAGCTGCATCAAATCAGCACCAAAACATGACCGGCGTATTCAGCTGGGACTGTTTTTGAGGCACCGAATTTATGGCCAAGCTCACTGAGCATTTGCGATTTTTTATCTGCAAAAAGATCCAGGAGCGACACTGGGAAGAGTGTTTCACATTTGGAAAAATTGAACTTCACTGCCCATTAAAAACCAACTGCAAACTACAAAGCTACTGGATGCTACTGGTTTATTCAATAAATGAGTGTAGCTTTCTGGATGCAGCAGGATGCAAACATTGTGCTTCACGTGACAGGAAGATCCAGCCTGGCAGCGCTTTACAGTGGTCCTTTCTGGTCCAGAGACACCTGGTGAGGGGGAACACAAGATTATGGATTACATCCGCAAAGCCAAGGCGCTCATCGTATATGTTGCAACCATAGAGTCCATAGAGGTAGCAGTAGGGCGCTTGTGGGAAAGTCTCAGAATTCTTCAACACAGCTGTCATCTTGGACCGGGAATTAAGCTATGGCCAATATGGTCCAACTTGTGACAGTCAACTTGCAGGCACAGCCAGATCATGATCCAAATACCAGGCGGGCGTTCGGTGAAAAGTGACAGCAATCACCTCCAGGACTCCAGTCCCTGTGTCTCACTATCCCAAACAGTGAAACAGTATGGCTGTGTCCAAGGTTTGAGGACTCAACCCAAACGATGTTCTGTCTAAAACAGATCATCAAATTGGGGATTGTTTGGGGTCTCCATTTTCATAAAACACTGACCTATTCTTGTTTTCATGATTCTTGTTCATGAAATCCTGAAACGTGTTGTTGGTCCTAGCCTCCCACAGTTTTCTTGGTCACACCATGTCGCACCCCAAATTTTGGTGGGAAGAGCCCCAACACAATGTTTGTTTGTGACACACAGCTGTATATTTTCTTGAGTAGGAGCGTTCTTCGCAAGGCATTGCCTATACGGACTGGATGCTGACTTGATCATGCTGTCCCTGGCATCCCATGAGCCTCACTTTGCCCTGCTCAGAGAGGAGGCAGTGTTTTTGGGATCCTGGAATCGCCAACACTACTTGATATTTGGCTCTTTTTAATACTTTTCACTTGAAACTCAGTGCAGCAACCTTGAGAGTCAAGAGGTAGAAGGAAAGGTGACTGTGAGCAGATCTAGTCTTTTGTGGTTGCATTGAACAAGATTGCGAAGCGAAGAGATTCGTTGAGCATTAGACAGAGCGCAAATGCAAGGTCTTATTTGGTCGGCGTGAGACCAAAACAACTGAGCAGCGTATTTTGATCGCAAAAGATCGATTTCAGCTCCTGCACATTTCGCTTCTGAGAATCTTGGCAGCTGTAGCAGCGCTGTAGCATTTTTTCACTGATTGGAAACAGTGAAGACACTGAACATTCACTATATACCTAGGAGAGTATTTGGACATCGAGTTCAAACCTCATGATGTGAAGTTCGAGTACAACCTGGAGCGGATTATTGATGACTTCATCCTCTTTTGTGTTTTGGTTGGGAACGACTTCTTGCCGTGTTTGCCATTTGCAGAGATCGGAGAGAATGGCTTAGATGACCTCTTCCGCGTTTACAAGGACCATTTGGCATCAGCATCCAACAGCCCATGGCTCACAAAAAACTGCGGAGAGGTTGACTTCAAACAGTTCCTTGGGAAGACGTTCCCAGGAAGTTTTCCCGTTGTCCCCCTGTACGGGCTGGATCGGGCTGGTGGGTTTGAAACATCTCTCGCTCTTGACCATATTTGGGATGATAATCTCAACTATTTATTTCATGAGGGTTGAAACCACCAACCCCTGCATGATAGAGGTCTCGTAAGAGGAGCCAGTGTGCAGTGGCACTGTAATTTGAGCATCCAAATTGGTGGGACAGTCAAAGGCAATTGGCAGTATTCGTTTCTCCTTTTTGGCCCTATTTTGGTTTGCTAGAATGCTGAACTTTTTGGGAAGATTGCACAAGTCCCTTTGCTCGCTTTCTCCCTCCCAGTGAATTGCGCAGCTTGTTGAAGATGTCAGATATCCTGTAACCTGAGGTTTGCAAAGTTCATCAAGAAATACGGAGAGTTGGAAGATGGCCATTTACAAGCAGCTTGCGATGAGCAAAACTTCGTTCTTGGCAAGCAGCGTTTGGTGGGTCCGGCTGATGCACCAACACCTTCAGAGTACACTCCAGATTTGCCCATTGAGCCACCAGCAACTTCAGAGTTGGCCCGTGACCAGTGGTATGACATCAAGTTTGGGATGGACTTGACAAAGTATGAAGGGACGCAGAACCTTGACACAGTCCTACATTTTTGTTGGCATGGATGTTTGACAGGGGGAGGGCACTGTCATTTTTTCTTGACATGAGGGTGTTGAAACCAAAGAAAAAGGCGCTGATGACCATTCCCCTTTGAAGGCTTCTGTCTAAAATCTAAAAGTTTCCTGATAAAGAATGGGAAAAAGGGTCCATGTAGAGTCTAGAGTGGATTGATTTAAATTCAGGGGCACTGCCACGGAATTGCATCAAACGGTTATTTCCAATTTCTCCACAAGTCTCTGGTTGCAATACTTCGATTTTTGTTTGACCGTGGCTGTTCAAAGCCCCGGGGCGATGCGAGGAAGCAGCGAGGCCTCTTTCAGTCATATCTGGAAGGCCTGCATTGGGTGATGCGCTACTACTTCCGTGGACCGGATCACGCCTCTTGGAGTTGGTACTATCCATTCTACCATGCGCCGATGGCTGTGGACCTGGCGAACTATGACCAGTTGGGACATCCAGAGATCTCCTTGGAGATTGGTCAAGTCTTTAAGCCCTTCCAACAGCTCATGGCAGTGCTCCCCGACAGCTCTAAGACGTTGCTGCCGGAGTGTTATCAATGGCTTTTCGGTTCCAACTCACCTGTGGCCAACTTCTATCCGCGCAAGTTTGTAGTGGACATGGATGGGGTTAAAACGCCGTGGGGTGGTATGACTTTGAACTTTGGCTGCAGTCTGTAAGTCTTTCGAAAGTGCTGTTTTGTCCGCCAAAGCATTGTCTGAGCCACTAAACTTGAGAGTCTTTTGATATTCGTTTCATTTCAGTCCCATTATGTCCAATTGCAGAGGGAACTGTTAGACTGTTAGAGGGAACTGTTAGAGCCAAGGATCCCTTTCATTGATCCTACAGGCTTGTTATCTGCGATGGAGCAGGCCTATGGGGGAGGTCCTGCTCTTAGCCCCGCAGAGATCAAGCGGGATGAGTTTCGTGGCGCTCGCTCTTTTCAGCTTCTTGGCGGAGTGACCAGTCCCAGAATTGGATGATGGCAATGATGGCAACATTTCAGGTTGAATCCTTCGAAGCCTCTATATTTGGGGCTAGAAACATCCAGAAACCATCATAAACCATTATTATCTTCCGCCAGTGACTCACCAGCAAGGTATGACATGAAAGCGGGAGTCTTAGTGCAGAGCACTGTTCCTCGCAAGTACAGAGACATCCAGAAATGCCCAGTGAGGACCTTGGGCCGGTGGGATAGGCAGATGGCATGGTGCAACATATCAGTCAACATATCTTCCCTCTGCCCCTTTCCACCTGTACAGGATCAATGAGTTCAAACATCCAGATCTACCAGCTCACTCTGAGCATTTTCCGAACTACCTCCTTCCTGGCCTCAGAACCAAGGACACAGCCACTGGTCAGGATGTCATCGATGGTTGAATAATGTTGGAATATGTTGGATATGTCCGCCAAAATAGCAACATATTATGGAAGCCCCTGAAGCCAAGTGGACTATGGAGGAGATGGGCTTTCCAACCTTGCACTTGCATCCCCTGACCACCAGCTTCCAGGCTGGGTTGGGGTGAGGAGAAACCTGCCAATGCGCTTCTTTGGTGCATTCCAAGTGTTCAGTTGACTACAGGAAACATTACCTGAATCTTTTACATTTCAAAGTAAACACCCTGGTTTTCTGGGAAATGTCCCGTGAATCAATTGAGAGTGATACAGAATTCCAGCTTCTTTGATTGACCACAGCTTGGTACTCTTGTGCTGAACGATGGAGGTTGGGGTCAAGGTCTTCCAGTTCGAGGCCAGAGGTCTATCGCTCTATCTACACGCGCGGCCCACAGGGGCATTCGAACCCGACAATGAGGCAAAGCGCTTCAGCATTTCAGGTTCATATTATTGTGATGAGTGGATATTATATAGTGATATTAGTGAAATAGAATATAAGGGGATGATTAAGGGATATATAATTATATATAACGCAATAACGCAATATCCATGAAGGCTTTCTTGCCATGGACCCAAAATCAGTTGAGATTGATCCATTGGAGGCGATTCAGCATGCGCTGTATTCATCGTCGGCGACGATCGACTATCCCTGTATTCATCGAGGTCAGATTTGAAATTTTATGAAATTCAATATGACATATATGACATATATGAAATATATGAAATATATGAAATATATGAAATTCAATAACAGCATCGGATTAGAAATCAGCATCATCCAGTTCTTTCGTGTTCTTTCTGTCTGAGTATGAAAGGGATGAAAGGTTCTAAGCAGCGAAGCTGACCAGGAAAAGTCGTCGCCGTGCATACGCCTTTTGCGAAATATCTGGAACACGAACGGGTCGTAGACAACACCCCATACAAGCACGAGAAGCGAGTCAGTTTCTCAGCATTCCAACAGGTATGAGCTTTGCAATTGAGAAGCAACAGAAAGATTTACAGAAGCGATACTGGAACCGCGCAGCAGCTCATCACCAAGGTTTGGGAACTTCTTCAGGACCGAAAGGCCGCGGGTTTGTTGTTCAACTGCCATCCCTTGACTGCCAGGAGCAGAAACGGCGTGGACTCTCGGTGGAGTTTGACAGCAGTGCCATAGATGTTGGCAGGGCATCTCAGCGTCCCACCGTTACCGACCGTTTTGCTGTGGGCCAATCCCCCCTGGGACATGGTCGCCATATCGTTGCAATCAGCATCAGCATTATCCTCAACTTACTCTCCGCCATGTATCCCCGGATTCCTCACACACCGCTGTTTCACCAAACCTTCCTTCTTCTCCCTTTACCTTCGCAGCTACCTTTCGTCCCTTACCCCTTGGCCTCAAGTTGATTGCTGTCGGTTGTTACGTGCCTTGCAGATGAAAGCTCTGCTGGCCGAATGTGGCGAGGGAAAACAGGCACGAATTCAGTCAAATCCGCAAAACCTATGAAGTGCCTTGTGTATTTCAACGGCTTTCCAACAATCTTGACATGTGCTGGCAAGCAGTGCACCTCCATGTGGATGGCTTTGTTGAGCTTTTGCATCATCAGTTTGTGCCTCAAGAGTTCAAGGGCAAGGAAGTGGCAGGTGATTTGTCCGAGAACGAATTGTGCCAGCAACCGTTGGTGGAGGCACTGGTGGTCCAGTGATGTTGCTTCAATACTACATTTTCCATGAGGGGAAATGCAAAGAAGGACATGGAAAATCCATTACAACACCCCGTTGTTTCAAGGTCAAATATTTGCAGTCTGGCCGTGCATGTTTTGGATATTTTGGAACAACTGTACGCTGATGCCTTTGTGCTGAAAATCGTGCTTTTGTCCCGTGGAGAAAGGGACAAGGGGACAGCAGCTGACACTTCGACAGGGGTTTTTCGTTGTGCAGCCAGGTCTGTTCAGATAGACAGCCAAGGCCGCACTCAAGTGACCTACCAGGCGATGGGGCCATTGCAATATTGACTTTTTTTTTGAGGCCTCAAAGGCTGCCACATTAGCCTCTTTGAAATAATTGGTTTTGACATGTTTTGACTGTTTTTGCCCAAAAATAATCCGTCAATCAATCCAAAGGTTGATCATCATTTTCCCAATACCTTTCTTTTATGCGCCTTGTTTTGAAGAAATCCATTTTCTTGCACCATGAGAACCTGCAATATTTTTGCAAGGCTGGCAGCGAACTACGACTGTGGCATTTGGTACAGACGGAGCAGGCAGCGAAGATTGCATGTTTGAGCTGTATCGTGTGGCTATGTGTCAAAATCCCGATACCCATGGTGAACATTAAGATAGTTGGTAAATGGATGTAAATGGATGTTCACCCTCCAAATAAGGGATTATTGGGCCATTATTGGGCCCATAAGTTTTAACCCATAGAAATGTAACTTAGATAACTCTTCGTATCTCTTCGTCAAGAGGAGGTCTCCCAGGTCTCCCGGGTCTCGATGATTTTCTCCAGGCCCTCCCAAGTTGTTTGCCGATGAAAGTGGCAGACAGATTTGCGGCTGGGTGCTGAGAGCTTGACATGGACAAGTCAAAGAGGTGGAGCCTCTGAGAGTGGCTTGAAAAAAATTCATTTTCCAGAAAAACAGGAGCACTTCGAAATTGCTGTGGAAAATCACCATTTGTAAAGTAAATCACCCATAAATCGTCCACTTTTCACAGCAAACGGTTAAACTTCCAGGCAGAGGCCCAGCCTCAGCGCCAAGCATCGCCAAGCCTTTCCAGGTTGGAACTGCAGTGCTTTGCATCGACCACGACTCCGAGGTCGTGAGGGACTTGTGGTTTCTTGTTACCCTCTGGTAAACTAACATAGCTATTGGAAAATCACCATTTTTAATGGGAAAACTCACTATTTCTATGGGCATTTTCAATAGCTATGTTAAATTACCAGAGGGTACGATCTGGATGACTGGTTGACTGGATGCGTGTCGGATAGCAATAGATAATATAGATAGAAAGAAAATGAAAGAACCACTTCTTCGATGCTGTGGAGTTGGCAGATACTTGGCAGATACATGACAAATCATGACAAGTGGTGATGGTCATCACTAGCAAGTCCTTTTCCACCTCAGCGGTGGGAGTGGCTTCGGTTTCAGCGGTCATTACCTTTGGTTCGGCAACTTCCATGGTCTCCATGCCCCCTGCAGCTCATTCAGCGGCGAATGTAGATGAGATGAGCCATGCGGCATGAACTACAATTAAAACCCCTGCGATTCAATAGGCATTTTCTGTTGGTCACACAGACTTGTGCAGAGATGTAGCAGGTTCTTTTCCCAGTATTTTTGACTATTTGTGACTATTCACTATTTGTGGCTATATTCTACACACATTCTACTTCAATGAACTTGCTCTTGGTCATGTAGCAGTGAAGTGACCTGACACCCTGCAGACATGTAGTGGCGACAAGCCGAGTCTTGGCCCATGGGTGCCAGTCTTGCGCGGCGAGAGGAAGTGCGGCTGTTGTCTGCTCAGAGCAACTTCCAGCCTTTTGAGGATCGACCAGAGAGGCATCTGGGTCTTCATCACGGACATGGGTTGAAGATGAGTTGCAGATAGTTTTGGCGAAGTACTCAAATCTTAGATGATATGCTGAAAATGACCAGAATTTGTGGGTTGTGTGCGAAATTTTTCTTGAACCACATTAGGCAATCATGGCAATCCCAGATGGAAATGCTTGAAATCAGCCGAGACCAGGTGGGAACGAAGCGAAGAAGTTTGTGCAGTTTGCCTCAGTGAACTTAGCCGAGCCAAGTGCTTCCAGCTGCCGGCCACTCGTTGTGGTTGGAACTAAATAGATTAAATAGATTGCGACTCGCGACCCAAATTCACACTGCAACTTTATCTGGACACTAAGCTAGTTAAACCCATTGATCATTCAGTCCCAGTGTATTTCTTTCTGAGATCATGAAATCCCAGAAATCGATGAAGTCTAAATCAATCTAGTTCATTCATTAAAATCATTAAGTCCTGTTCCCCGTTAAGGGATTGATCATTGAAACCATTGACCTAATCTGTCTCAGCCTCTCATCCATCGGACAGTTGGGCCTTGACAGCAGAACCGATGTTAGAAAGATACTGCCGGAACCCTAATCATAAATCACCACGAATATTCCCACAAAGGGGCGGTATAATCCATCCCCAACCGGGGTTTTATGATTGTTTTCTTCACCTTAGACTTTTTTGTTTTCAGCAGCAGACAGATAAGCTTCGCCAAGGAATGCGGACACAACTACCATGCCCTCTGTGTGGCGTCTGCGTTTCAGATCCAACAGCTTTGCCCACTGTGCCGAACAGCTGTCAGTGATGGCACCTGCATGGAGGTGGTGGCTGAGATCAATTCCTCAAGTGGCTAAATGGGGATATAATGGGAATATCATGAGGATATAATTCGGTATATAAATCATACTCCTAGTGAAATGAACCGCTTTGGAGTGAGTGCCACGGCTTTTTAACATGCTTGTTGCTCTGTAGCTGTTCTTATTTTTCTCAAGGTGTTTTTACCCCCTGCCCTTGGCCAGGGGCAGGGGAGGAACAATGACCGGGTGTCCAGGCAGGGACCTCCCGAGGTAGTCCTCCCATCGTGGACCCAGCCGGCAAGTCCAGGGCAAGATCATCGTCGGCGTCTTGGGCATCATGCTGCCATTCATGACAATTTGTGACTTCGATGAAGAACGGAGGAGACTGTCTGGAATGGATTTCGACATCCACAATGATTTCGGATTGTCTCACCAAGTCCATGAAGCCTGATTTCATGCTGCGAGTCCTGAAGGACAATTTGCACACAAGAGCGCAAAAGCAGGCACAGCCGAAACGCAAAGACATTAAGCTGATCAGTTCAGCAGCGCAATTTGGAAATCAGCATTTTCTTGGTATAGCCACACGTCACCCGTAGAACAGGTTGAGTGTCAATTTGACCTTATGTCGCATTCTTTTGAAACCCAGCTTGACATGTTAAATGCTGTTGCCCTTTGGATCTTAGGGCCCTTGGGTCGTGCCGCTACTTGGAAAATCGGTGGGCTGCTGTCGATCCGGTGCCAAACTCACAATATATATACACATGTAAATATACATATATATATTTATACATAATGTATATACAGGACATATAATGGGATTTGTCTTTGGAACGTGTTTTTCCTCCATTCCTATCTTTCAGAGGCTGCTGGTACTTAGTAGTGTATATACCCAAAAACCAACCCCAATTTCTCAAAATTTCTCAACATGTCACAACTGTATAATCCTGACCAACTAACGCGTAGCATCATAGCGCAAAGATAGAAATTGGTAAAGTCCAACCCTGGAAACAAGAGGTAAATTTAGTATATTGGGGTTTTACTCTAGTTCACCCAGCAAGCCCGCAAAAAATTGTCAGATTGGTTCGACAAAAAATGGTTTGGACACTAGTATTACCCCAAAAAAAAAACAACATAGCTACCCTCTGGCATTCAAGCATGGCTTGCTGAGGAACCCTCCCGGTAGTACGATGATTTTCCCACCTGTATGATGTTCATGTAGTTCGGGGTCTTCCCAGCCATGTTTGACGACACAGGAAGGGAGTAACCTGTATTCCATTCATATTTCAAATATATCCCCATTATATCATTATATTTCCATTATATCTCCATTTAATATCCTCATTATACCACCATTTCGGCTGTATCCCCATAACCAACCCACCAACAACCCGAGGCCCGCAGCCTCTTTGCCGGCGCCGGTGTCGCCGGCGCCCGCTTCGCCGCGGAGCTGCTGACGGAGCTGGCACAACGGCAGCGCACGGTGGACGAAGCGCTGAGTTTGGAGGAGACGATCAACGCCATGCGCCGCGCTGCCAAGCAAGGCGTGGATGGAGAGATATGGAGAGATGGGGGAAAAACAATTTGCGTCCAACCCGGACGTTCGCACACCAAGAAGAACATCACTTTTGTTGTGTTTTCTCATACAGACAATCTGAACGATATGTTGAATGAAGTACTCCTAGTTGTGGAAGTCAAAGCGTTTCAATGAAATGTGCGTCCTAGGTGGGGGAGAAATTTCTGGAAGTCGGTGCGATGTTGCGTCCAGTTGGTGTTTATCATGTTTGTGTTTTCTCCA
>Ga0126342_10009090_pt1 | contig 17804 bp, 16 predicted proteins | sample Cyp1metagenome_FD_92528 | JGI IMG/M metagenome (GOLD analysis project Ga0126342, IMG submission 92528) | Coral microbial communities from Lord Howe Island, Old Settlement Bay, Australia - Cyphastrea 1 metagenome | ecosystem: Host-associated > Invertebrates > Cnidaria > Coral ... | reverse complement strand
TTAGTTGGACTTGCGGTGAATGCATGCTTGGAAAGCCATGGATTATTGGACTGAACATGATGAGATTGTCATTTGTGGGAATCTCTCTGAGCATTGCAGTGAGGATTCTTACAGTAGGGTAAAGTTGGTTAATTTCTCAACCCACAAAAAAGTAGGTTAAGGGTTGCCAAGGTATATAATTATATATGTATGTATATCTACATTTTTTTTGGAGGCTATCAGTACGAATGTCTGAGGGACTTCTGACAGATCCGGCACGGCGATTTCGGTTTAAATCCCTACAAGGGGAGGCCCCCCAGCTATGGTTGTTGGTTTATAAGCCTCAGCCCCACAACAAGCCTAGCTATCCTTAAGTAAGGTTTGTCAACTTAGCATAACCGACATTTCCACCGGTGGCCATTCCATCGGCGCCAGATCCAGGCCTGTCAACTACCTGATTCCGCAGATCATGCGAAGGCACTGTCCATGTGTTGCTTCCTAGAATTGGTCTAAAGGGAACTTTAAATTGGTGAACTATACAAGTATATCCATTAGATCATTAGTTAGTTTTAGGACATATGGATATATATGGTAAATTACATAATTGGCATTAATTGGCAGGAAAGTCCTTAATTTATCGATATGTTGGCTGAAAACGATGGCTTTCAAATGAGAGATGTGTCAAATGCTACGGTACACGATGGTTCACCGGTGGAATCGTCAGGCTCAACCAACTGGTTACTGAATATTAGCCTCTGGTTATGTCAAAATAGCTATTGAAAATGGTGAATTATAGAGGATTTACTTAGCTAGAACATGGTGATTACCCTCTCGTAATTTGTTACGTAGCTATTGAAAATGGTGATTTATAGTGGATTTACCCAGCTAGAACATGGTGATATTCCATAGTTATGCAAACGTTTACCAGAGGGTAGTACCTGAATATACTAACTGATTTCTTGCTAGGTAAAATTCGTCCATTCACCAGCTGAACATTGGATTGTGGCTAAGATACACCCTGAATTTCAGGTTGGTCACGGAAATGGATCCCAAAGAAAAATCGTCTACCTAAACTGATTGGTGGTTTGGAACATTTTCTATTTTCCACAATATATGGGATGTCATCCTTCCCATTGACGAACTCATATTTTTCAAGATGGTTGAAACCACCAACCAGTAAAACAATCCGGATACAGATAGAAAAGCAGGGAACATATGGAAACCCAGGAAATAAACTAAAATTGGTTGAGGAAATATCTACATTCTTGGAAAAACCATCAAGTCTGTCTGTAGTCTACTTTTTCGTGGAAGTTCAGCTGGAGCATCTCAAATCCCCATGATGTTTTTTGTATGTAATTAGTCCTCATATGAATATGTCGAGAGATGGAGATACCCAAAGTTTTCTGAATCGCTCCATTTCAGCAAGATTTGAGTATACCTGGTTGGTGGTTTGGAACAATTTGGAACATGAATTGTATTTTTCCATATATTGGGGCTAATACTCCCATTTGACGAACTCATATGTTTCAGAGGGGTTGGTTGAAACCACCAACCAGACACCGTAGACACCAATTTTCTTGGGCTATAATTGCTGTACAGTACCCTATCGGAGTATTACCCTGGCTCTAGTATCGCCAGGATAAGTGGATGTTCATTCGATTCGCTGATAAAAAAGACCATAAAACCGGATCTTGGGGCATTGTGCAGCTGCTTCTCAAATAGAGTAGTTGTTCTGCTGAAAACAACGAATAAAACAACGTACAATCATTTGCAACCTAATTTTCCCTGTGTAATTGGGGTTAACTACTATTAAAATCTGTTATTACATTGTCATTTTTACATTCAAAATGAAACCTATGCTGGTTGGTGGTTTGGAACATTTTTTTATTTTTCCATTCAGTTGGAATGTCATCACCCCAACTGACTTTCACTCCATCATTTTTCAGAGGGGTAGGGCTCAACCACCAACCAGCCAATAATATCCCATTAATAGTCCATATATATCCCATTAATATGCCATATATATTCCAATAATATCCCATTCCCATAGGATCCATGGTGCTGGTATATATGCTAACATAAATGGGGTCTATTGATGGGATCCATGTTACCATTTTTGTAGCATCCATGGATCCTATGGGATTAATATACCATATAATCCATATATATATATATATTCCATTAATATGCCATATATATTCCAATAATATCCCATTCATATCCCATATAATTATATCCCATATATCCCATTAAATTCCCATTAATATTCCATTTATATGCCAAATATCAGCTCTTTCGCGGTGAACTCGCCAGGAAGTTCTACAACTCCTGGACCGCCTAAAGACTCGGCGGCAGGCGGGGGCGATCATGGGCCCAGGGGGCTCCTCAAACGAGCTGTAAGTGGGTTACCCCAGTTATACCCGGCCTGGTAAACATACAAAAAACTACGGTTTAATGGGATTCAATTGTGATTATAGAGGTTTAATCAACCAAAAACAGGGATGTTGGTGGATATACCTTCTGGTAAATAGCCACATAACTATGGAACATGGCCATAGAAATAGTGGATTTGCCCAGCTAGAACATGGTGATTTTCCATAGTTATGAAAACGTTTACCAGAGGGTAAGTGGAATGAGCGCAGATAATCTCAGTTAATCCACTTATAACTGAGGTAATATCAGTCAATAAGTTGAATAAGTATGAATAAGTACACACTCGAACCCAGTTGTTACCCACTTATTTAAATTGTAAGTTGGTTAGTTAACTATCCCATATTAACTGATAAAAGTGGTTTATAATCCGAGTGATATTGAAAGTGGAATAAGTGCAGTTAATATCAGTTAGTCCACTTATAACTGGGGTTATAAACATGTATAAACAGTTATAAGTGAAATAAGTATGAATAAGTGCAGTTAACCCACTTACAACTGGGGTTATAAACACTTATCATTGGGGTGAACATTATTTCACTGTGCCTAAAACGTGGGATGAAGCGCCAAGTCAGCCTTGGGATGTTGGTCATATCCCACCGGTGGTTAGGTTACTCTGCAGCCAATGAACTTATGGAAAACCCACCATAAATGCAGTATGTTTACCCATTAACTTATGGAAAACCTAGCAAATTAGATCATTTTCCCAACACAAATGCAGTATGTTTACCCAAGGCTTTCCCAACGAAAATCGCTCCTCACCTGTCAGGGAGATGAAGATCTTCCATGTCGCCGGTGTTGCTCGGAGAATTCGCTGGGCAGTGGTGGGCAGTGGTGGGCAGTGGTGGGCAGTGGTGAACGTTTTGTACCCGTCGCGACCTCACTTTGATGGTCAATAAGTTGTTTTTCTTTTTGGTTTTTCCCAATATAGCCTTACTGTATTCCAGGGTAGTGAATTGTTATGAATCATTATTGTTAATTACCCGTATATATATATTATACATATGATTGTCGATCTAAAGGTCCATGTAGAGATTTTCCATTACAAAGGCCGCCAGGGTTCCAACATGAGACCCCGCGAAAGTTTTTTTCAAAGTTCGCGAAAGTATTTTTTTGAGGGCCAAAGATTTAGCAAAAAAAACCTTAATAAGAGACCCCCGCGAAAGATAAACATGACATGGGGTTCGCGAAAGCATTTGTTTATTCGCGAAGAATGGCTTTTGCAGATAAACAAATTAGATCAACCGCCATAGATGTACATACAATGTATGTATATATATATACACATACAATGTCTATATATATTATATACACATACAATGTATATGTATATATATACATGCACATACAATGTGTATATATATATACGCACTGTATATACAGTATATATATATACAATGTCTATATAAATATACACATATAATGTCTATATACATATACACATACAATAAGGTTTCGGCTCTGTGGGGGACCCCCCCCTAGCTATTAACCCTACCGGTTCCTGCTTAGCCATTCGACCGGGGGCGGATCACACTGGTGTTTCTGCCTGACTTTGCGGTTTTTGACTTGTTTTTTTTGCATTAATTTGGCTGTCGTTCGATCGACCCACGCTGTGCAAGTATTTCACAAGGTGATCCATTTTTGTGCAGAGTGCTTGGCTTGCCCACTTTGTCAATAATTTACCATCCCTGTTAGCTGAACTTGCTGTACGGACTTTGGTTGTTGGATTGAATTTCTCCAATTGACCATCTCTGGCTTGGCAAAGTGAATGCATCGTATTTGTTGGTTTTACATTGCCTATTTTGCGGCGGTGCTTTTTGCCAACTATTACTTTTACATACTTTTACGGTAGCGAGAAGAAGGAGGTTGAGGCGGAATCGAGCCCTAGCAAGAGCTTTGTGGTACAAGCACTCCAAGTGCAATCTTTTTCTTTCAAGGGGGAAGTTGCTTTGGATCCGGCAGACTTTGGCATCTCATCATTCAAAAGACAGGAAGTTCATTCGTGTGATATCAGAAGCCATGTCCCACTACCATTCGGAAGAAGCGTACTCATGGAGATGCCATGGGCGTTTGAACAAGAAGACCCACATTCACTGCCCTGTATCCCGGAAACATTGGTCGAAGGGTGGGAAGCACGAAACTCAGCCTACGTATCAATGGCAAGAAGAAGTAGACGATCAACATTGGGAGGATTGGGAATCACCTCGGACAACCCGCCCAAGAAGCAAAAGCCCTCGCATCAAAAAGGGCAAGGGCAAAGGCAGAGGAAATGAACAGGAGGCGAAGATGTCAAGCAGTCGAGAACAGCAGACACCTTCACCAAGGGTTTCTTAGCTTCCTATTGGTTGGAGCACACCATATTTAATGATATCTCTTTCCGTTAATCTCACTGGAATGTTCTTCCGTGCCCTGGCCGGCCAAAATTTTCAAAAGCCTAGTTTTGCAGCCTTACGGCTGTGGAAGATTCAATCTTGCCTAGATGTATGAATAATCATTCATTCCTCCATCCCCTACTAAGACGTAGCCCTCCCGTCTCGTGTCGAGGCTGCAGCAAGCACTTTGCCGAGTCCTGCTTCGAAGTTGGGTCCCCAAGTCGACCAGGATTATGCCCATTAGCCATGCCCTGCGAGAATAGTTCAGACAGATTTGTTCATCAGATCAGATGTTTATTGATATTCAAATATTATATATGTATGCATAATTACGTGTATTTCATTACCTATACTCACATATATACATGTACACAAATATCTTTATAGATAGATTGCGAGCGAGAGAGAGAGAAAGAGAGATCGGATTTATCATTATTCATCCCTAAATTTCGACGTTTCATGATTATCCCGCTTCCCTTGGAATACAGACTTTGGTCGTGGAAGATTGGCTGCCAAGCACGCGAAGTCATTAAGTAAACCAACTGGTGAAGGGTATTTAATTATTTAATACAACTTACCCTAGGGTAAGCATACAATAAATGTGGAAAACCAATGGTTTCCCTAGGGACCTGACCTTCAAATGATGTGTTCCACATCTATGTTAGCTTACCTAAGGATAATATGTTGCCATGTTGGATGGAAGTATATTCGCCAAACCAGTTAGTCAATTGTCCTTGTTGAAAGGGTACCCAAGATTGGCAATGTTTCGGGTGGCCCAAGTTGATAAAGTCTAAGTGGATAACAGAGACACAGATGTAGTTGATATATGATATTGCTTGGCAAACTGTTAAACCATATGGTCAGGGGTTGGACGCACAGATATGTCGTGCAGTTCACCTTCCATCAGGCCGTATCATTATACGATGTCATGTCTGATGAATATGGCATTGCCCACAAATGTAAGCGTTGCCTGCACACCTAGATGCAAATGCATATCATATAATTGTTATCCGTTCATCCCCCGTACAGGAAAATCATAGGGTTAAAGCCATCCCCACTACTTGGGTTTGCGGTTCCAGTTATAAGTGGATACACAACCATAGTTATAAGGGGTTATATTCCCAACTTATGGTGGTTATCAATGACGTTTTCCCTTTCACAATATACCAGCAAGCATGGTTATGTCCCATATTGTCCCATTATATCCCGTTAAATCCCATTCAATCACAATGTTTGATATTGTTTTGTTGATCATTGAACCCCCCATGTTTTGGGCAACCATTTGTTGGGAGGGACTTCATTTGACCAGGTGAAGAAAGTTGGTGAGGTCAAACTCACGCGAGAGCAGCATCTTGGTGGTGACACATGGGCGGGGCCCTCTAAACAAGTTGGTTAGGTAGGGTAACTACTGGTTTGTGGCAGATACAGGTATAGTTAATGGTGCTTATAAACCAACTTCTAACCGGGGGGGCACCTTTTAGTGAGCAGGTTATAACCCCAATTATAAGTGAACTAACCTTGCTTATTATCTTATTTACCTTTGTTATAGCTGGGGTTTTAACTCACTTACATTCACTTACTAACTGGGGTGAACTATGAAGTAGCATTTTTCATTTGGGTATGAAGAAGAATGAGACCATTTCAATGGGGGATCCCTAGTTTCACACATCCAAGAATGAACATTGTAGCCTACATAGTCACTTTATATATATATATATATATATATACACACACATGTATACATAAATATATATATATATATAGATACATCCATTGGATATCCCGGGATACCCATCAAAAGCATTCAATAGCTTAGTTTACCATCTAGGTAACCCACCACGGCTTGCTGGAGAAGCCTCCATTTGGTTCGAGGCGGGGATCCCCGCAGGGAATCTACCAGCCATGTTTATGACACCGGAGGGTAATATGGTCAATATTACCACTATTTTTATTGTTAGCTAGTTAATATTAATCTATGTAAATCTTCAATATTCACATATGTTCGCTACTACGGGCTCACTAGCTCATAATTTGTGGATATCAATGGTTAATCTTAGTTATTCACTAGCTCAATATTTATGGTTATCCATGATTCATCAACATGTTTGATCTCCATTCATACCAACCATTGTTCATCATTTTTTACATCAACATGAGCCCCATGGATATATTTATCTGAGTAAATTATCACGACCTCACTGTTCTCCCGAACCCTGGAATCATGGTTTAGATATATTAAATCATCCCCAAATAGCCCAACAATTCAGATCAGTAAAATATAGTAATTTACCCAGATAAACCTTAGTTACTGGAGTTACCTTTACCATTTTTTACCAACGAAGTGGGGCAACCTGGGTACCACCTTAATTTACCCATATATCATATAGCTTATGTGATTATATATATATATATATCAACCATATATTTATCCATACCTAAATTTATATGTATATATATATGGATACCCAGAAATAAATAAATATATATATATATATATTATAGAAATATACACCATATTTATGGCAGATACCCACCAAGGATTCTCTTCCATGTGGCCAATCTGCTGACCTCTTTAAAGACCGGCGTCGTGGCTGGGATGAGCTGCTCGGCGAGTGAGTTCTCCACGGCTTCCTCGGTGTCGTTGCGGAGGTACCATAAGGTTTTTTGAGGCCTAAGGGAAGATGAAGACAACATGTGGGTTTATCAATAATGATCAGAAATCATATGGTATCAATAATGATCATCAAAATATAAAGCCTATTATGTGGTATCAATCATCATCGATCCCGTTTTCGAATGGGTTTAGATTTGATCCAGTTCTCAAAGAGTCTGACATTGACCAAAAGCCGCATTGAGGAAGTCAATCCCAGAGTTTTCGGCTTTCAGTCATGGTTTGGTTGTAGCACCTTACCATCCAAGCCCGGACCGCAGAATTGGATGAGATCATCCAGATCTGCACCAGGGTGAAAACATCGCATTCTGCGCTTGAAGCGACATGGCAAACGATACCCCGTGTGGTAGGTACCCTTTGGTCATGAAACATATCTGGCCTTGACAAAAATGTCATGGGTTTGGGCATGATATCATTGGGAATCCATACATACAACGGCCCCACAGGACTTTCTGTGTGCTTACGCAAACACGTTCAAAACAAATTCGATTAGCAAAAAAGTGATTCAGAAATACTTTCTCTCGACTTACCTCCAAAGCTGCTCAATCTCTGCAAAAAGTCGACATCATCCAAGCAGGTCTTCCGTCCCTTTTTCGAGGTGCTGCTTGTGTGACAACGACCATGACCATCAGAACGCCCATTTTACTTCTTGGAAGGACTGAACCGGGTCCCCGACCAGTGAAGGGGAGGTTGGTTTTTGAATGGGGTGCTTTATGGTTAGTTTTGCTGCTATTAGAAGGGAAATCAAATAGCTAGCTAAATTAGCTAAAGACAAGCGTGTTTCCAGTTTCTCTTAGAATAGGCAGTGAGTGTCTTCCTCAGTTCTAGTAGAGGGGTAAATGGGAGACTCTCAGCTGGATACCATGGAAGTCGTAGGTAAATCATGGTCAATCTTCATCAATCTTCTATTTCGATGGGCCATGGTTTCCATAGCTATGTTACACATCCAGAGGGTACATCTCACCGGCCCTTGCAGGAACCTAAACATTAGGATCCTAGTTGCATGTTTTCCTACCTTAAATATGTTTCTCTTACAAAACCAAGGGTGTTCCATGTAAGTGTAAGTAATGTCAAATCCTTCCATTACTAGTGGGATATTTGTGATCTGATATCCCATTGATCTTATATCCCATTGTATCCCATTTCGTATCATTATCCTGTTATCCTGTTATTCACAGTTTGTTTTTAATAACCAGAGGTAATATAACAATAAGTTGAGTCATGAACCTGGGTTTATTGCGTCTACGAATGATGAATTGGATGCTCACCAACGCAGTGTTATTTTTAGGAGCCATGGCCTGTTTTTGCACTTCCAACACAAGAAAGTCGTTGTTGGCACTCCTGTGGATATCTTTTGGATTTTGTTTGCCATGCATTCACGGTGAAATGCGTGTGTCTTTTGGAATTCCTTTGTCTTTGGATATCTTTTGGATTATCCTTTGGTGCTCTTCATTCACCCGTTTTGTTGGGGCTGCCTCTTTTCTCTGATGGTTCCAATGCAACGGGGTCACCCCCTTCAGGATTCCTCTGCGCTACACCACGACGACTGTTTCTTGTGGCAATCGTTTTTGGGTGGTGGGGCTTCGGACGTGACCGCCCTGTCACATCGGTATTTTGGTCATCTTTGGAAGCCCTAACTGACGACAGATGATGACAGATGGCCCTATCACTTCCCCCCAAAAAAATTGGGGTGTTCAATCTCGACTCTTACCCTCCGGTAATCAACTGTGGCTGGGCAATCCCCGGACTCAATGGAGGCGAAAAAAACGGGAAAATCAACGAACTAAATGGTGGGCAAGTTACCACGTTGAAAAAAATGCCATGCCACGTCTGCCACGTTGTTCAGTGTAAAGAACGACCCTTTTCCATCCTTTTCCCCTGAGGCTATTGTGCCATACATGGGCCGACTGGCAGCCACAGGTTGGGTCCCGGCTAGCGAATATTTTGGGGATGAATCCCTTCCCCCTGGTTCATATAAAACACCCCCTGGCCACGAAACCCATGGTTTTTGGTTGGGGATTTCCACCTTCCATTAGGACCATAGAAATAGGGTGTTGAGAGAATTAGGGTGATGTGATGATCACAAGTCCATGAACCAGGGATCCTGATCACCAGGATAAAGTAGTGGAGTGATAGTCAGTGGGGGTTTTGAACACGGCTGAGACGTCTCGACGTCTCTACCCACCCCAGGTGGTTCACATGCCTGACTCACCCAACACGTGCGCCACATCCAAGCAGTGTGTATCCCATGCCCAAAGAGATCATTGTCCTTGAGATGTGCATCAAATAGGGGCCCTGATGCCACAAACCCCTATTGTTTTTCCTATTGAATATGACCTTTTCACTACGGTAACCATACAGCTTACCCAATGGTGTTAATATTTTTCTAAATCAATAAACATTTTTTCACCATTATTTTTGAGTTCATCCACCAGTGACGATTCATTTTTTGGTGCTTCTCTTCCCAACCAACATGGACCCTTCCATTCATAGACCTCCATGGGACGGGCGGTCGATGGCAAACCTGCCTCTTTTTTCATATCCATGTTCAAAGATGAATTTATGGTTCCTGCACGCTTGGTATTTCTACACGTGCAGAAACTTCACGTCGGATACGTTTCTGAATAGATTCTCTTCCTTGAAGCAGACGTAGCAGACCACATGAAGAAAAGTTGAGATGCAGCACTGGCCGCCTTAAATCCAAGCATCTCTTACTGAATTTCTGTGCCACTCAGCCAACTTCCTGGATTTCAGGTTGTTGTTCAAATTTCCGAATTTGATCGAATTTGTAAGTAATCTTACCAGCTAGATCTCCGCTAGCAATGCGGTAGCAAAAACTGCAAAAAGTGGCCGTGGCTGACCTGTGACCTAGTCGCCAGAGAACTTCAGTAGTTTCTCTTTTCTTTTTGACAAAGAAAACTACAGCAAAGGCAACGACAAACTCTGCAGCAAAACAGCAAGTTTTTCGAGTTCCCCGACTAGCAGCGGCACCTGCTCCAAATAGACGTGCGCTGGCATTTCCGAAAGGTTTTAGATGCAGTTTCAAAGATGAAAGAGAAAAGGCATGGTTTCAGACCGTTTAGATATACGCCAAATTTTGAAGACCAAAGAAAAAGCGGCATGCATGGAATTATGATTTATCAACCGAACAGAAGAATACATTCTGACGAACCGTCATGCATATTAACTATGTATATACACATATAATCAGATATATAATATATAATAATATATAATACATATGTATAATCATATATATATATATATACAATTTAATGGTGTATATACAATAAATATATATATATATAACCAGATACATACAGTCACATACATATACGTATACACAACCATTCGCGAAAAGCGTTGCAGTGGGTGTCAGGCGTGGGTACTGGCGTCTTTGCGGCTGGTGTGGCGGTGGGTTTGGCGTGGAACTTCGCGGTGCCTTGTCGCCCTTGGAGGATCCCGGTAGCGTCGGTGGTACATCATCCATAGACGAGAAATGATGAAAAAACATACCAAACATGAGAATCTTTGAAGATCCAATATTCTATCTACTTCAAGATCATTATGAATGATATATATATATATATATATAGATATGTAAGTAGCTATAGATTGAGCTATAGATAGCTATAGCTATAGATCTGTGTATAGATTAGATGGATACAGTAGATATTGGAAATCAGTCGGCAAACTGGTTGGTCCCTTTAATTTCAACCGCCAATTCAATTTTCGATGGTTTTGGGGTCTTGGGGCCCTATTTCAAACCTTGACACCCATAGCCAGCCCCAAATTGATCCAAAAGTTGAACACCTGGATATTCTGTAAACACAAGTGCCTTCACTTTTTGTTCCTTGGGCTTGTCTGAAAATAGAATACGAGTCAATCATAATTTACCCCAATAGAATGGCCTTTTGGTGGGTATACACCATTTTCAGACACAGTAATCTATTTTTCTGTTGGGAGGTTCCTCTTAATGATCTTTAACGACGGATGAATCCCAACCCCCTAAAATGACCTGCGGACCAACAAGAAGTGACCCCCAAAATGAAGCGCATTCAATACGTTTCACCAGGGCTTTGTTTTGGGTGGCATTCTTCAGGGGCAAGGGATTATTCTAACAGCGGTCGTATCATGTCATACTCAAAGAATTATTGAGTACCCATAACAATAATTAGTTCAATGATTAATAGTTGGTATGATGATCCGGTACAACCAGTGATTAAGACTTATAATCTTGAAATCGCTCTCGACGAAGCGATTTCTATATATTTCATGATCCACGTGCCAATGACTTACTACAATGTGGTGCCCAGTTCGTTTGCCAAGTTGGTTTATAAGTAGGTAGACAGTCTGGTTTGTGGTAGATATAAGATGATATAACTGTAATGTGGGTAAAACAATGCCATAAACTAGCCATTTGGGAATGGTAAACATGCCACCTATTTATGGTGATGACTGGGGGATGGTTTAGTATTGTTTTAACCAAATTAGTATAGTTACCCTCTGGTAAACTGACATAACTATGGAAAATCACAATTTTAAATGGGTAAATCCACTATAAATGGCCATTTTCAATAGCTATGTTGAATTCCCAGAGGGTAGATGGGATTTTTTCAACGCAACACAATCACCTCTTCCAGCTGAGGTAAACCTCTATGCACGTCGCTTCAACGAACGTCTTGCAGCCTCCACGTTGCCCATTTGTGTGTGCAACTCTACGGACAAGGACGGGAGAAGAACATGGCCATGGGTAACCGGAACATGATATGGTACTGGCGGTGGGCCCCGGTTCTAAGTTATGAGTTGGTTGATGTTGGTTGATAACCACCATGTATATCATTTCAAGTTATACTGGTTGGTGCTTTGGAACATGAATGTTATTTTTCCATGGTATATGGGAATGTCATCATCCCAACTGACTTTCACTCCATCATTTTTCAGAGGGGTTGGTTGAAACCACCAACCAGATAAATCAATAAACTTTTTTTTCACCATTCTTTTTGAGTTCATCCAGTGACGATTCATTTTTGGATGCTTCTCCCTTAATAAAAAAGGGATAATCCTTCCCATTGACTACCATCTGGTTATTTAACATAGCCATGGAAAATCACATTTTTTTTAAAGGTAAACCATCTATTTCTATGGGCCATTTTCCATGGCTATGTAACAAATAACCAGAGGGTAATATTTTTCAAGATGGTTGAAACCACCAACCAGCAAGTTTTTTTAGTCGGCGAAGTTGCATCCAAGAATAGCACCCTGGGCACCGGGGTTCCCCCGGACGTCGCCACTGTTTGGGGCTGTTTGGGGTATCAAAAATGGGGGGGTTATGGCTTAGTGGCTGAGTCAATGTTGACGCAAAAAGCTGGTTGGTGGTTTGGAACATTTGTTATTTTCCCCAATAGTTTGGATGATGATCCAATCTGACTAATATATTTTTCGGGCGGGTAGGTATACCACCAACCAGAAAGGTTGGGTTAGTGATGGTGACTGGGCAATGAAGTCGGCAGGGTATCATGTGGGGTTTTTGTCCCCCACAATGCCAGTGCATGGAGTTTTTTTTACTGGGGAAATCAAACTGAACTTTGGATGTGGGTTGAGGGATCATCCAAAGTATCATGCTTTTTTTTAAATAGATCCAATTAGTCAGTGTCGGGACATGGTTGAACATCATTTTTCGGAAGTCCTATAAAAATAGAATTCTACCACATTGTTTTGTACCAGTTATATACTCGTTACTAGCTGGGAATGTCAGTAAACTAACTCAAGGCCGGCTGGTGCCCAATCCTTCGAAGGATAGGCAAGGGTAGTTGGTGACCAACCAAGCATGAGGACAATTGAGGACATGGGGCTAGAATCAGCCCACGTGAAAAGATCAACCAACACTCATCACTTCCATGAGTATTTTGTTCGCAGTTTTTGATTGTATATGATTGTATATCCTAATACCGGTACCCTCTGGTAATTTAACGTAGCTATTGAAAATGGCCATTTATAGTGTATTTTCCCATAACAAATGGTGATTTTCCATAGCTATGTTAAATTACCAGAGGGTAAATCCCGATGAGTTTAAATGGGCAATTTTCCCAATGCAACGGTCGATATCTTTGGACCAAAGTTTCAAAGTCCAGGAGGTGACGCTGCAGCTTCGCAGCGTGCGCGGGGGAATCAGTTTGGCAGATCTTGTGTGCCTTGGTTCTTGTTGTTGACCATTTGGCAATCAAACATGGCTTGGAACTTCCTCATTTATATCAGATGTTCCACTGATTTCTGGAGGGAAGCTGTTTTTTTCTGCCACCAAAAAAAGGATTCACTCACCGCCGTTCCGCATTTGGGACGGACTCGGGAGATAGTTATGGACAGCCCAGATCCTGGAAGATCCATTTGGGACGCCGATTGACATGTTGAAAGGTCGGTGATAGATGTGGTGATCTTTTTGATCGGAAAAAAATCGAGGTCACCTTTTCTCTTTTTTATATGATATCTGATATCTGTTGATATCTGTGAAAACCTTGTGGTGTTTGATCTATCTGTGAAAACACCCGCCTTTTTCCAGCCTTGTTCAGGGTTTCTAGGTCAGTTTACAGGAATCCCCCTTCCAAGAGCATAAACAAATGGGTCTGGACGGTCTGGACACGGAAATTTTATTTGGAACCATCTGCTAAAATGGGTTTTATACAAATTTATAAATCAAAAAATCGGTCGAATGTTAGGCTGAATAAAACTGAAAGTTTCAGTTTCTTTCTTAAACATGTTTCTCAATCACTGATATCTGGAGCTGCACAAGGCTATTATTTGTTCCCATGTTCCGGATAAACCTTGGATAGTTTAAGATTGGTTTGATCGATTGGTTTTTCGGTAGATCTATGTAGATCTATAGTTAATACGTGGTTAAACCGACCATGTTTCTAACTCGTAGATAGATTATTAATGTTGGTTGGATCCACGGCTGAATCTGACCCATACCTGTGATGCTGGGCTGTGAGGCAATCTGTGCGAGAATATTGTGGCGCAGGATGCAGGACTGTAGCTGGTGAAACTTGAGTTATCTGCTTAGCAACCCCCAAATAGCTAGAAGAGTTGGACATATATGGAAATATGAAGTTAGTATCATGGAAATACAATCTTGGAAACACGTTCCTATATTTTAGGCATTACATCTACTTGTCATATATATATATATATAAATATATATTATGGGTTTCTTACGTCGTGGGGCATCCCGAAGAGTCATGGTCAGTCTGCCTCGCCTGGCTGAAACCTGGAAACCACTCCACTGGGGGATGGTCGTAGCGAAATTTTGATGCGGGCTTAGCCACTAAGTAGCTAAATATAAACCTATATGACACTAGATCAATGGGAATTCGGGATCCTATTCAATGGAGGTACGTAAACGTACCATATGACAAAGGCCATATGAATTGTGGGGATATTCCCTGAAATTTAGGCCTCATATAGGCCTTATATATGGTAGGTACCTCCAATAAATCGGTTCCTGAGATGGCCAGTGACTAGAGAATGATGGCGAAAGATCCTATGTGATCTTATGCAGCTGGTCTGGAAAGATGGTACGCCTAGAATCCGATGCTTCGTATTAGATATGACCAAAATCCTTGGTCTGTGGGTCTTGAAGAAAAGTGCTTAACCATTCGTTTCCATAGTAAGACATTTCAAATCATACACTCAAATGAATCCAAATGAGCAATCTACTCGTACATACTTGGTTTGGAACAGGAAAGCCAAATGAACAAATTTGCGATTTGAAATTGAAAAAACACGTCATCATTGCCGTTTCAATTACCCTGTGGTAAACATACAAAAAGCAAACTGGAAAGATCCACCATCTTTAAGTTCGGTAAATCTACTATTTCTATGGGCCATTACCACCATATACCCTCTGGTAAACAGCCACATAGCTCTGGAACATCACCATTCTTAATGGCTAAATCCACTATTTCTATGGGCCATTTTTCAGTTCGCACTATGTAACAGTCATGAAACCGAGGGCCGCAACTCCTGGACTCTCCATGGTGCCGGTGGTGCCGGTTGGTGCCGGTGTCTCCAGGACTCTCGCGCTACAAGCTGGAGTTGCAGGCGAGCTTAACCCACCCTGTGAAGAGGCGAGGCCGCGAGGCCTTGAGGCCGACCAGTTGAGACTGACGTTGGTTTTCCCAGAGGAAATTTGTGGGAAAAGCCTCTGGTTATGACTAACATAGCCATGGTTAAAAGCCTTATAAATGGCGGTTTATAGCTGGGAAAATCATCTATATTTCTATGGGCCATGGCTTAACCATGGCGAACTGTGACAAATAACCAGAGGGTATCTCTATGAATACAAATCTATATATCTTTCTATATTACAGTGTATTTATGCAAGATGCATATTCTAGTTGCTACCATATCTATTCATATGTTTCTTACTAAATATACTATGGAGATGCGTATAGTTCATTATATTAATGCATTAGAGATCATTACCGATGGAAACCTAAACCTCCCCCGAGAACGGTCTAGGTGAGATCAACTGAGGAGTTTTCCACTACCTCCACTATACACTATATGTTCCGAAATATGTTCACTCTCTGGTAATTTGCTAGTTATTGAAACATGTTGAAACTACCCCATTCAGTTCGTTGATTTACCTCTTCAAAATGGTGATGTTCTATTTAAACATATGTGGCTGTTTACCAATATGTTTACTTCTAAGATAGCCAAAATGTTGCAAAATGTATACGCAGGCCGATCCGGAGCAGCGCTTCTTGCTCTGCGCTTTCATCCAGAACAAAAAGGACAGTCTTAGAACGGAAGTTGGGTGGAACTTGGGTGGGTTATCAGTGGTTTACTCATGAAACTTATACAGTAATCCCCCAAAATAAAAAAGTAAAACCCCACCAAAATATACCAAAATAGTGATATGTTATACTTAATGTTCTATCTTTTAAGGAGGCACTATATGTTTTATGAATGTGATAATCACATACAATTCTTTATCATTGCTGGTTTGCCAAACCTTTTATTTGAAATTCATGAACTTATCACATAGAATTCCCTTGAATCGTAAGTGGTCTGGTCAAGAACCATTCTTATTACCCTCTGGTAATTTAACATAGCTATTGAAAATCGCCATAGAAATAGTGGATTTACCCATTGAAAATGGTGATTTTCCCTAGTTATGTTAGCTTACCAGAGGGTTTTTGTCCCCGTGACACGGGGTTATCCCATTAGTGGGATGAGGAAAAAAAGTAACAACCCCCGATGTAGATAGAAAAATTGATGCAAAAAGATCCGGAAAAAAAAACATGTCCATCCTTTTTGGTGACCCCTATAGTTTCATATAGTTTCATATAGTTTCATATAGTTTCATATAGTTTCATATAGTTTCATACTTTTATCTGCGGTGGCAACCACCAGCTTTCAGCGGAATGCAAGCTGGATTCACCTAAATATTTTTATCCTCCGTGTAGCAACAGCATGTTTTTTGATATGATATTATAATAGTGGACATGTTACAATTTTTCGTGGTAAACCGGTGGGTCAGGCAGTTTGATACATCTGAGTTGTTAGTGGCCATGAGAAGGACTCACAGGGTTGATTTCAGAGAAACATACAGTGGTTTTCAGTATTGCTGAGCAAAGGAGGTCCTGCAAATATTGGTGAGTCTCAATAGTGGCTTATTGGAAATGAGTTTAGCATGTTTCAGCCATATTCAGTATTCAAACATGTTTTTAGATGTGAACAGCACATTTGGGTGAGATGATCTTGACCCAAGTTGACTTCAGAGTGTTTTAGGTTCGCGGTTGGTTGAGTGGGTTTGAGTTCAGCAGCATTGTTCCCACCTCTAGGAAACTAGATTGGAGAGTGTTGAATGTTCCCAGTCTATGTTTAGTGAAGAGCCGACGCGTCTCATTCATACAGACCAAATCACATGTTCCACGCATGACCATACTGTACACGTCTACGTTAGATATGTACTTGTGTTGCTTTTCCCGAGCGTAACACAATATCCAATGAGCAGAAACGCACCAGTTTTCTCGTTCGGTGCGGATTCCCGTGGCATTTGAGGTAGATCCAATCTAAGGGTATCAGGAAATAATTATGCCTGTAATTAGTGTGGTTTCATGGTATTTTCCTTTTTCCCGAATGCGTAGCAAGGGTTCCCGTTTCACTCTGGGGGTCTGGGGGTTGAGGGTGTGTTCGCTCGACGTTGCGTTCACGGTCGCAACCGTTCGCAACTGTTCGCAACCGTCCGCAACCGTTCGTACGAACTCCGTATGGCCGTGCCTATGGGAAGTTCTGCAGAGGTGGTCATTTTTGGAGGTTTCAGACGTGTCGTTGCTTCGTTTCGCGTG
>Ga0126342_10009089_pt1 | contig 17807 bp, 12 predicted proteins | sample Cyp1metagenome_FD_92528 | JGI IMG/M metagenome (GOLD analysis project Ga0126342, IMG submission 92528) | Coral microbial communities from Lord Howe Island, Old Settlement Bay, Australia - Cyphastrea 1 metagenome | ecosystem: Host-associated > Invertebrates > Cnidaria > Coral ... | reverse complement strand
CCTTTCACCCCCTGATGCTCTTGGTAAGTTTCCTGAAGTTAATAGAAACTATTTGCCAGCAGTTGTTTTCACAATTTTCAAGGTTTGCCCCTTATTGTTTCAATATAAAGTTTACTACAACTTTACTATTGACCTTAAATGGCGAACTGGATTGAAATGGTGGCCTTGCACCTCAACAATAAAAGATGCCATGTGTTTCAGGCTTGGATTCGGTTGATACAAAATGAATGTGAATCATATATGTAAAGTTTTTAGTAGATACTTTGGTCCTGATCAGGGTGTCTCTTCAGGCAGCAAATTGTGCTTGACCTTGGTTGGATATAAACAAAAAAAACACTTATCAGGGAACTTCTTCGCCAAGCGCTTTTTAATTGATGTTTGTAATGGGGCGACGCTACAGATTGGACATGAGTGGACAATTGACTTCTTAGTGAAGGCATTTGATTCATTAGTATTTTTAGGGAACCTCTTCGGCGAGCACATGTTGATTTATGTTCTTATGTCGATACTGTTGATTAACTTTGCATGGTTTTGGTCCAAGTGCTGCTTTCAAATTCCAGGTCCTTGTGTGCGCGGACATCTCCTGTATAACAAATGTCGCACTTGTACTATAATTGCAATCATTTTTTCTATACCTAATTTTAACATGCTTTAACATGTTTTTGACTATTGGGTGGATTTGAGCATTAATTAGGGGCGGGGGAAGGGAATACTTAAATTAAACCCTCTGTCCATTGGAGCTTTTAAAAGGCATGGGGCCAGACCATGGTAATGATGTGGTTATATTGCCAAGGGTTACCCAGGCAAGTTCCTCCCGATCACATGTGCCACCCATGGCCAATAAGTAGGGTAATGTCTAGGGCTCAGAACTTTGCATTGAAGTCTCAGATTAGTTTGCCAAACAAATCTCTGCGGACTTTGTGGACCTTTTTTCCGTTGCGGCCGATTATGGGGCATGAGATCTGCTGAACAAAAATATTGGCGGAAAATTGGGATCCTGTGACCCCGAATCGATTGCATTTTTTTTTGCGGACTTTAGTTTTTTCCTCGGCGGAACTTAGTATTCAGGCCTATGGTTCGGCGGAACTCATCTTCTGGTTTTGTGTAGTGGACTTCTGCTGATTCAATGGTTTTTCCCTAGGATTTCTGCTGAAAAAAAAAAACATTTTCGGCGGAACTCAACATCACAAAATGTGCGCCTGAGTTCTGCTGATCTTGGATTTTTTTCGGCGGAAATCCATAAATCTGGTGATGCATTACTACCCATGATTCCCTGCTGCATGTTCGTTTCCCAATGTGAAATTTAACCTGTACCAGCCGCCATGGCAAATGATCTAGGATCCTGACTTTGAGGACCTTGGGGTTTTAAAATCGGTCTACCTAACCATGAAAATGGATTAACGCTTCTTGCTCGCGTGGGCATTTGGAATGTGAACAATGCATGCTGGACACATGACAATGTTTGCAGAACAGAACGTACATAGCTATGTTCAAGATAAATCACAGAGACATAATTGTATATGTGGAACATAAAGTAAGTCGCTGTATGGTTCTTTCTTTTTTCTGGGCTTATTGTAGTGAATTATCTATATGACTATATGTGGTGATGATTATGCATGGGTTTCATTCAAAATCCTTTAGTTAATAAATAGCAATCATATATCTTCTGGTACTGTAATGGTTTTTGCCATATTCAAGTTTTCCATCAGATATTTCAAACTGAGTCCTGGCTAATGTCATTATTGGCCCTAGCTGGTAATATGGTGAGATAATAACAGAGGCCATGTGTTTGAGGCTTTAAATTAGGTTGATACTAAATGTGAATCATATATGTAAAGTTTTTAGTAGATACTAGTACTTTGGTCCTGATTAGGGTGTCTCTTCAGGCAGCAAATTGTGCTTGACCTTGTTTGGATATAAACTAAAAAAGGCGCTTATCAGGGAACTTCTTCGCCAAGCGTTTTTTAATTGATATTTGTATTGGGGCGACGCTACAGATTGGACATGATTGGACAATTGACTTCTTAGTGAAGGAATTTGATTCATGTTAGTATTATTAGGAACCTCTTCGGCGAGTACATGTTGATTTACCTTCGTATGTCGATATTGTTGAGTAACTTTGCATGGTTTTGGTCCAAGTGCTGCTTTCAGATTCCAGGTCCGGGTGTGCGCGGGCCTCTCCTGTATAACAAATGTCGCACTTGTACTATATTGTACTAATTAATAACATACACTTATCAGTTTTACTTCCCAGGGAGTTCTAACTATGGGGAGCACTAGGATATGAAGAAATACATGGTTCAATTCAGAGGTAACAATGATGTTCCCAAATCAAAGTCAGCTGCCCTATAATCGACTGCAAAAGTTTACTATTGAGTATCCAAAATTAGTTTGGGGGGGCCGACACTAATCAGGATCCAACATTACTAGTATTGCGCTTCCTGTTACGACGATGATCAATTTACACCCTGTGTCCAATGGCTTCATGATGTCACATTGATATGCCACGTATTTTTGTGCCTGTGGAAAAGGTAGCTTTCCCAAAGAAAAAACATGTGTCAAACTGTCCAACTGTCAACTATATAATTGTATATACATAGATATTGAAAGGTATAGATATATTCAAATAATGGTCTATTTGAGAGGGAAAGTATCGGCGTATTGGCGCCCTTCGCGATTTTTGAAGACGAACACCCGAGCCAAGCCGAGCCTGTGCGCTGGGGAAGCGTGCCACGGGGGAACGCCTCCGGCTGCGGATCATCTTTTTGGGCGATCCACCCTTCTCTAATCAAGCAGGGTTCATGAATACGGCATTGACATGATGCCTTGAAAAGACGTAGCCAAGCAAGTGGCGTTCGCAAACACTGGCAAAATATTTCTTGGGAAACCGGTCGTACTTCCTTGCAAGCTCACATCTGGATAAAAATAGAGTACTTCATGGCCATAGGATCCATGGTGCTGCTATATATGGTAACATGATGTAACATGGATCCCATCAATATACCCGAAATGTTAGCATATATACCAGCACCATGGATCCGTCATGGGATACAAATGAAAGGTCTTGTGGTCAGGTTCACTCCTACTCAAACATTCCGACACTTGGAAGATCTTGGAAGACTCAAACATCACAAAAGTGCAAGTTTTAGCAGGTTCCTGATTTTCGAACCCAACTGGGATCACGAATTATTGGATACCAACTGCAGTTATGGCCATGGCTATGAGTTATAACTGCTTATTTCAGTGGGATTATATATACATTCTATAAATGGGGTTTGTTAGATGTTATGTTAGTATAGTACTTATAACTGGTATAACTCGGGCCATAACTGTGGACTTTTTCCAGCCATCAGAAAAAAAAAATCATCAAACTTTCAGGAGTCAAGAGACTCGTCCTGGGTGCCATGTTTACCGGGTATCTGTAGGAAAACGGCAAGATTTTCCAAAAGCAATTTTTGAAGATCCTGTTTTTTGTCCAAGATTTAATGTGATTTAATGGTTTCAACTGTAGGATCTGTAGGTGTACATGGACCATGATGGACTATAAGCATCCCGTCAAGCAGTTGCATACCCTGTATGCCGGCAGGTTTCAACATACTGTTCAAATGGGCAAACATATGCCGTGCAACAGACTACCAACATTTGTGTACCAAAGAAAGACGAATGGATGATTTATCAGAGCCACTTTTACTAAAACTGTTTTGACATGATTCTTCTCTGAAAAAAAAACTTTCGCACTTCTATCTGTCTTGCCTTTTAGGAACTATGATGAAATTACATACCAGCCGTTACCAGTATCGTTGTTCTCAGCGAACATTCCAGGATTCAAATGACTCCGAATGTTGATTGACCACATCACCATGTTTGTGCTGTCTTGGTGGTGGTAAGTGGAATATCCCCACCAGGTGACAAGTCAACTGAGCCATGTTTCATATCGTTTCAGGGCCTGACCGGCCGCAGTTATGGGTGAAAAACAACCCCTCATTCTGAGTCTTCCACTCGACGGACAAATGCAAAGTGGGAGTCCATGGCGACCTAGAAACAAATTCGCGTTTTTGATGGGCGTATAGAGGGGGTTTAATGGAGGTACAATGAGGATTTATATAATGGGATATAAATACTTGATGATACTTGGGTTTGATACCCGACAATTGAGGACAGCTGAACCCCCTGCTGAAACCAACACTTCTAAGTAAAAATAACTCAACTCAGCCAGTGTGCAGTGCTAACTGCGATGACCATCCAAAAATAAAGGCCGGAGTAGCAATCCTTTCGCTTTTTTTGGGGGTGCAAAACCCCATATCTGGATTTTTTGGCTACAGGTCAAAACAGGGTAGTTATATGTAATTACATGTAATTACCCTAAACATCCCTAAACAGTAGTGGCAATATAAGAGTGAATACAGTAAATGCGACCCGTAAAATACCATACTTCAAAACCTCACTTTTCACACGAAAACTGATGAAAACTGCCATAAAGTTTTGGACAAAAACACGTATCATTACTGGCGATATATACTGTAAGAACCAGCCATATCCCCATTTACCACCCATTTCCCCTAGACTTTTCCAGAAAAAAAACAGCATGTTTCTACTTACATTTGCTGAGCAGGAAAAAACAACTCCAAGTAGTGGATTTCCCATTGCATTTCCGGCAAGCATAACCATAATCATAGTAATTTAACCATAGGATTTAACCATTGGGGTGTCATGGTTGATTTAACCCGGTTTAACATTGCCAAATCATCCACTGTCACCGGAAACGGCTTTTAGCAGCCGCTTTTTTGTGGCCACCATCTGCCGAACTTGGCTCCCCAACTCGGGCGTCAACCCTCGAGGTGACCTTCGGGACTTCTCCAATAAATACCCTCTGGTAAACTAACATAGCTATGGTAACTGGCCATTTATAATGGATTTACCAATTAAAAAAAGGTGATTTTCCATAGCTTTTTGTATTTTTACCAGAGGGTAGGTTGTTGGTCAATGACGATGAGGACTTGGCACAATGAAGCTACGAGGACGTGGCTTTAGGTAACAAACATGCTGCAACGCTTATGCCACGAGAACATCTTGCTAAAGAATATATGACGAATTTTCATAGATTTTCTGAAAATTGACAAGGATTTGTTTTTTTCCTTGTGACATGTTCATACATTTTCTGAAAATTGGCTGGGATGAACATAACACACTTTCTTTAAGGAAACCATGGGGACGCTACGACTAGTGGATCACTGGGGACTGGCCATGGAAATTCCCCCGTTTTTTAAATACCATCATTCCAGTGACGTCACGTCTTGACGTCACTATAATTCATAGTTACATATATATATAAGTACATATCATGTAATTATCATATCATATCATATATCAAAATATAATAATATATCCCATGACTATGACGGATTCATGGTGCTACTATATATGGTGCTCCATGGATCCCATCAATATACCCCCAATGTTAGCATATATACCAGCACCATGGATCCTATGGGTATTATAATATAATAATATAATTAATAATATATTGATAAATATAATGTAAATCAATTTATATCGATTTTTTTCGAAGCTGTGTCTGTCGAAATGTCCAAGTCAATGGGGATCGGCACAATCGGCACCGGTGAAGCGTAGATAAAACGCTCCATGGTAGCCATGGTATTCGACCAAAAAACATGGTGACTGAACACTATGTTGAATAATGATTAACATATAAACATAAAATTCTTGATAATTTATTGTGTCAATTGCTATCAGTTACTTTAATGTTAATGTTAAAATTTATGGTAACTTAACATTAACTAAACAAAGGGTGATATGTTGAATAGAATGATCATCTCACCATAGCCTCGAAATGGGTGCGGCTCGTAACCGGTAAATCATCGAACTTAGTCGGCCCCTTTGCGCCATGGTGACGTGAAAAATTACAGAGGGGCCATGGTGCCCAGGTGAAACATGGAACAAGGAGAAACAATAACTTACAGGGGCACCATACACTCTGTAATTGAAACCAATAACGGTATTACCACATTCACGGTTGAATTCCCAGGTGAAATATGTATCTCCGGCCCTCAGTATCTATATCATTCTGGTATAGTTCCCCTTATGCTTACTGGTGCGTTTTACGCAGGGAATTCTCGGGAATGATCCCACTAAATCACTAGTAATCATCCCAGCAACCCCCAGCAACCCATCCAGCAACCCTGCGTTTTATACGCACCAGTAAGTCATGAACCATTATGAACATACATCTGGGTAAATGAAATAGATATTTCCATAGATATTTCCATAGATACACCATATATATCTGGGTAAATGAAACAATAGTTCACTAATCTGAATCTCAAGGCCGTTTGGGGATGATTCCCCTAAAATAAACCATGATTCCAGAAACGCGGTGCATGACATCAGCTTTCGTGCAGCGTCGTGCTGCGATGTGCATGACATCCACTACAAAATCCAGCAAAAATCTATGGGATCCCCAGTGATCAGCATGAAATTCTGGCTAAATGAACAAAAAAACTTACCCTCTGGTAATTTAACATAGCGAACTGGAAAGATCCACCATTTTCAATGGGAAAATCCACTATTTCTATGGCCATTTTCAATAGCTATGTTAAATTACCAGAGGGTATCAATACTTATCATATTCATTCCAGTTAAGAAAAAATATCAAGTATTATTCCAAAATATATTCCAATGACATGAAAACTTATCATATTCTTAAGATTTCTTAAGTAATATATCATATTCCACTCACCTGAAAAAAAATCGGCTATGGAAAATCGTTACCCCAGGCCATGAGTTTTGTTCGAAAATTCTACATCCCGTTGAAACCCCATGGCTGGTTGGTCAAATCATTTGGTTGTAGAATATGTTTCCAACACCATAAAGGATGATCCTATTTGTTGATGGATAATCCCTAGATAGCTAAGATATGCTAAGCTATGCTAAGATATGCAACAAAAAACCATTTAACTTACCCTCTGGTCAATGTTTACATAACGAACTGGAAAATCATCATTGTTAATAGGTAAATCAACTAGTTAAAATGATCAATTTTCCATAGCTAGGTTAGTTTACCCAGATACATATTTTTCCCATCAAAATTCCATTAAATTCACATTACATTCCATGAAATCCCATTAAATCACCATTAAATCACCATTGAATCACCATTAAATCACCATTAAATCCCCATTTCTATCCTCTGCGAAATCCACACATGGATTCTTAAGATGAAATCGCCGCCGTAAAAAGCTTTGCACCTGGAGTATGCCCTGGCATTGAGGTCCTGGAAGCAAAAAGGGCCGAAGTTGACCAGTACATAAAATTTGCAATGTATTTACTTAACCACTTAACATAAAGAAATGTATATATATATATGTCAGAACAACTGGGATCAGTGGATGTTTGACTTTGGATCTGGCTTGAAAATTCATTGATCTCAAAGAACAGTAAAGAACAGTAAAGAACAGTAAATACAATAGTTCTTCAGCATACGTATTATATATATAATTTAAGTGCCATATGTCCAAAGAATAGAACCACACAGAACCACATAGAACCACAGTTATGGCCCGAGTTATACCAGTTATAAGTATTAACAAAACCCCATTTATAGAATGTATTTCATCCCACTGAAATAACCAGTTATGGCTGTCGGCGCACCTCCGGAGTCCAGACACTGGGCGTAAACCTCAGGGCGACTCCAATGAATCCATTGCGCTATGCCGAAAATGTCGGCTCAGCTCCAGTCTAAATGGTGAGATTTCAGGATTTTACATGGTTTTTTATGGATTTGACATGGTTTTTTTTTGGATGTTCAATGGATTTTTACGGATTTTCAATTAAAACTATGATTCATAGATGTTCATGGTCATGCATCCAGTGAGCCAATTCCACAACGTAATTCCAGGATGTCAAAGTCTTGCAACTTCGGGAGACAAACGAACTCTGGATCTTTATTGTTGTTATTTTTCTTCCTGTCAGTCGTTGGAATCGCTTAATTCACTGTAATCCAACTAGTCCAACATGTTCGTTTAGGCAAACGACTAAACATCTGGACAATTTTCATCGTGATTCACTCAGCTTCAAAGTTCGACCATTTTAGAAAACTGTCCCCACAGTTATGGCCATTTATCAGTTATAACTGGTTATTTCAGTGGGATTATACATTCTATAAATGAGGTTTTCTTAGTACTTATAACTGGTATTTCGGGCCATAACTGCAGTGAAATTCCCATTTACATTGTACAGTTATGGCCATTTATCAGTCAAAAGTACTAAGAAAACCCCATTTATAGAATGTATTTCATCCCACTGAAATAACCAGTTATAACTGATAGCCATGGCCATAACTGTACCTTGTCCATCCTTGTCCAAATTGATGGGTTTTTGTCGGAGAAATCGGGGACCTGTGACCTGTCGAAAAGCTGAGACTCCAACGATGGCAAAGGAGGTCCTGGGGAATCACCAGCCGTGGCGAAATCACCCTGACTGAAAGCCACAACGGTGGATAAAATCAGGGTCCAAGTGGCTTGAAAGCCCTGACTATGCACTGGTGGATAAAAAAAGGGTCTCTCTGAAAATGGGGATAAAAACCCACATGTTACCCGGCCTGGTTATGTCAACAGTTTGCTATTGAAAATGGCCATAGAAATAGTGGATTTTCCCATTGAAAATGGTGGATCTTTCCAGTTCGCTATGTTAAATTACCAGAGGGTAATTAATTATTCCATGTTAACCAGAACATTCTGATAGACCATCCAAATTTGTGGCTTCCCCCGAAATTTGCAAACAAGGCTGTATTCAGCCATGATAACTCGTGGTAGTGGCGAAGGATGCTCAATATGATTTTCCTGCATCATCCAAAGGCCGTCACAACTGGTACATCAAAGGGTTGGAGGGGCCATCCCAATCAAATAGACCGTATGCTTGGCCAACATGGCCAACTGTTTAGCTGACTTCCAGTGCAGAATCATAATCATCATATTGAAACCCTGATAGATTGGAGTTTCCCATGAACTGTGGGCCATCTTTGTAACCTGATTCTTGTTTCTTGACCATATCCCTAGTCTATCCTAGTCTTCCTCCAGTTGTGGGGATTCAAATCACCCCTCACTGGGTCATCCCCAACTCATCCCCTCAGCGGGCTCCTATGGGCGTCGCATCTAGGAAGCTGGTCACCTATTGCCATGCGGCTGAAGAGCCCTGAAACATGTGCGAACGTTGAAGGGATCATCATAGATAGGATGAACACGGATGAACCATTTAAATAAACAATCAGACCATCAACCACGCACATGAAGTCAAAAGAATTCAAAAAAAATATGCGATACAACATGATAAAACCGTAGATCAAAGGGAGGTTTAGGGGGGTTCATGCAGTTTCATCGAAAAACTGGGAGGACTTCATCAATGCTGAGCAGGCACTTGACCAATGGCCGCCCAGGCCCAATGGATACTGATCGGTGTCGCCATCCGACCGCTCCGAGGGATGGGAAACAGATGGTTGCACTTGAAACAAACCTCTCACCTTTTGGCATGGTCCACTTGATTCAAACAACTAGGGTAACTAGGGAAGTGAAGTTTTGTTTTTTTACCATTTCAATATGATTCGTGCCTCTCAACATGTTAAACCATCAGCCTGATAATTCACATTGTTTCCAACTTTTGGTTGGTTTAACCATTAACCCCCAGGGTTCCTACCACCTCCCAGTCCAATGTCCAGGCCTTGGGTTTGATCCTGGCTTCCGACCATCCCGGAGACCCGATGGTAATTCAAAAAACATGGGGATGTGGTGATCAAAACATGGCTGGTTGGTGGTTTCAACCTACCCCTCTGAAAACTATGACGAATCGTCAGTTGGGATGAAATGACATTCCCAATATGATGGGAAAGTCATAAAATTCCATGGTTCCAAAGCACCAACCAGTATATATAAAAACACCATGTTCAATGGGTAAATCACCATTTTCAAACCACCAAATGTTCCAGTCACCACCGATGGTGATAGAACCAGCAGCAGATTTTCAACATGATTCAACCACGAAGAAATGGAAATTCGAGGCAGAAGCACAGGATTTCAGGGTGAGTTGGGCACCGTTGGCCCAACCTTTCTGGGCCCCGTGATGTGACAAATGTAACCAGTGAAAAATCCTGTCGCAGTTCCAAGATTTCCTAGATATCTTTAGATGCATGGTGCTACAGTCTGGCAATCGAGCATGGTTTGCTGGATCATCCATTGATAGATCTTGTTCACAGATAATATATTATATAGATGCCCATGAAATTCATGGATTTCCCAGCTAGCCATGTTTGATTACCAGAGGGTAGATTAGATGAACCAAAAAATGAATAAACATGCTTGGTAGTCCCACCCCCAGCTAAGAGACTTGAACCAAGTGGAAACCGTCTTTAAAGGTTACAGAATCCATGGATTATCACTACCCTCTGCTAAGAGACCTAAACTCAATGAACCCATGGGCGTTTTGGGGAAAATCATCCAACGAAATTTGGGGGATGGTCCAGCCCACCATGTTTGATTACCACTGGTAGTATTTTTTGCTTGCTATTAGGATGGGATGGGATGATTTATCCAAGTTTATCCATGAAAAACTCGCTTAGTTGGTCAAATCAGTCCAAAAAACATATGGGTGTGTCTGAAAATGTCGTGTACCCCAAAAAACCCAATGGTTTTGCTGATCATTATCCCTACTTTTTATGGCTATTTCATTGGGGGTATACCCCATTTTCAGACATACCCATATCCCCATTAGATCTCCATCAGTTTTTGCACCGCAAATTTGCGGCGCCGTCCTTTTGAGTGGCGAATTGCTCGGAGTTCCGTCCTGCGGTCTGGCTGGTCTGGGTGGTCTACGTGGTCCCGAAGCCCTGAATTTTCGGGAAGATGGGCGGTCTGGAATCCAAACGATCAATCCAAACCAACAGGAAAACCATAGGAAAACCATAGGAAAATGATGGTTTAATGGGATTTTATGGGATGTACCATCTGGTTATGACTAACATAGCCATGGAAGCCATGGCCCATAGAAATAGATGGTTTACCGAACTTAAAAATGACGATTTTCCATTGCTATGTTAAATAACCAGAGGGTAAATGTTGCGATTGGATACCAGAAAAGGCTTAACCTCTGGTAATCTATTTAACGTAGCTATGGACATTCACATTCACCAAGCACACCGTGTTTGATGAATGGAGGGTGATTACTTCGCACAATGGTCGCATCCCGAGATTCTGGGGCTGGATGGGGGACGGCAATGTCTAGCTGGAGCTGTATCGATCTGCACATGTTGTTAAATGAATTTGGATATGACCCAGATAAAGTTTTTGCTCCGAAACAATGCTGACATGTTTTGTGGTTTATTTTTTGAAGCATCCCTGTACATAACTGGACATGTTTTGTTTTTGGTACTAAACCTTGTCCAGTGTCGGGTTGAACGTTTTGATGGTTTTGAACCATAGTCACAGCCGCCAATGGTTCTAACTTCTTCGGAACACTTCGAAGTTTCAATTCATGTCACTTGGGAAATAATCATATTTTTCATATATACCCTCTGGTATTTTTTTACATAGCTATTGAAAATGATCATAGAAATAGATTTATAGTGGATTTACCCATTTATTAGCATGGTGGATCTTTCCATAGTTTTTTGTATGTTTACCAGGCCGGGTAAGTCTTTGGATTAGTGATTGGCCGCTGGAATCCATATTTAGGCAGCCGCAAAAAACGCTGTTTCTGCTAAGGGTACCGAAGCGGAGCTGTAGCAGCGCAACCAGCAACCATCCGCAGTGAATGCAAATATTAACGCTATACACTGTACATTTACACCACTTATAAATATAGACCATTACTAAAGATATCTAAAGATCCTTCAAATACACCCCAGAAATGGCAAAAGTACTAAGCCAACACTAAAATTACCCTCTTGTAATTTCACACAGCTATTGAACGTCACCAGCTGTTGAATAGGTAAATCATCTATTTCTATGGGCCATCTATACCATAGCTATTCTGGTAAGTGGTTGAGCCCTACCCTTCTGAAAAATGATGGAGTTCGTCAGTTGGGATGATGACATGACCCCAATATGATGGGAAAGTCATTCAAAATTCCATGGTTCCAAAACACCAACCAGTATATAAAATCACCATGTTCAATGGGTAAATCACCATTTTCAAACCCAGTTTTTACGGCCGAAAAGACCAATCTTTTACGGCTACGGATGGTCGGATGGTCTCTAGCCCTCTCCTGCGGCACCAAAACGGGCCTCAGGTTAACCGGGTCCCTGGAAGAAAAACATGTTACGTTCCAAAAGAATTTGTTGGGGATTATTGATATATATATATATCCCATAGGATCCATGTATGGTATATATGCTAACATTGGGGGTATATTGATGGTAAATGTTACCATATATAGCATACATGGATCCTATGGGTATATATATATTATTATATGGGAACGATTGGGAATTATTGCGGAAAAATAAGATTCTGAAAAATCCTGGAATCCTGAAAATTGTTGGGAAAACACACAAATCTATACAACCTGGAAATACTTTTCGGCATCTTTTTGGGGGTTACCATACAGTGAAATAAAAAGTCATTCTGCTGAATCACAAAAAACTGATTGAAGGACATGAAATTGATAAATTCATGTCTTGCTCACTGGTCACGATTTTTGTAAGCCATCAGTTGATATAAAACCAACTCAAGGTATCTCAGGATAGTCGTTCATCAGTTTTGAGGTGGACCAAACTGATCGTTTTAACTTTGGACAAAGACTCAGAGAGTCAAATCCAAATCGGTAGACAAAGACTCAGAGAGTTTGGATTTGGACAAAGACTTAATTTGGACAAAGTTTGGATTTGATTTACCCTCTGGTAATTTAACGTAGCTATTGAAAATGGCCATTGAAATAGTGGATTGTCCCATTAAAAATGGTGATTTTCCATAGCTATGTTAGTTTACCAGAGGGTAGATTGCTTTCGGTCATGTTGAGAATCCCATCCACAGAACATACAAATCGAAACATGTCCAAACGTCCGTCACTTCGTCAGCCAATCTGCAATATACCGAATCCAAATAAATCCAATTAATATTAGCTGCAGAATGTGGTTTGTTTCCCAACGACGATAGCTATATACAAGTAGCTGGTGGTTCCAACCAATAGGACAACATGTTAGTGGATCTTCACACAACACTCGACATGACAAGAGAACCATCCACGGCTCCCAAGACCCTACGTTTGAGGGGAAAAACATAGATAGATTTGTAGATGAACAAAGTAATAAATTCCCACATGTTGACCCAAAAGTAGCTATCATTCACTTATATCACCTCTCCTAATTTAACCTGGAACATATTCATTTTCCATGTGGATACGCAATCATCCAAATGGGCCATCTATAGCTATGTCAAATTAAACGGAGGCTACTATGGTGGCGCGCTCACCCTTGGCCAAGCGGCGAGGGAAATTCCAGTCCAACTGGACCTGGGTCTCAGAGTCTCAGAACCAAGGATTGAAACCGTGTTTTCGGAAAAGATGGTGTGGTTACTGCTCGAAAGCAAACTCCAACATGTAATTAAATTTAGGCATATATATATACAAATATACAGTGTATATATATATACACATATCTATGGATCCAAGCACTGTCTGAGAAGGTACGGCTAAGCCCTTAAATCATACCCCAAGTACTTCCTAAGAAGGCACTTGGATCCAAAGGGATATATACTGCATAGCACGTTGCTATCTGCAATCAGCCGCCAGTGAGACCATACAAAAAGGGATCAAGATAATAAATTCACTCAAACAAGAGTCACACCGCACTTGTTGTTGATGAACTTGGGATGCTGTGCTAAGGACAATGAACTCACAAAGGAATTTTCAGTAAATACATCTAAGTAATCTAAGAGAGGGAGTCTGATCACACAACCCTTGCCTCCAATACACTGACATCACTATTCCGCTCAAAATCAAGTTCAAATCTCACATTGTCTCATATTTTGTTTCAAACATTTTATATCCACGACTCTCACTACCCCTCTCTCTCTCTATCTACTTACTCGTTCTTTTCCTCTTTTCCTCCTTCCCTCTCTCTCTCTCTCTCTATGCCATGTATAATTTAATGTCTATAAGATGTGGTGATAGAAACAATCATAGATATATCACATTAATGTCTAGATATATAACATTAATGTCTATTAATTTATATATACATGTTTCATCAATGTCTATATATAAGATCTACATATCCACAATGAAACATGTATCAACATGAAACCATTCCATCTTGGAGACCAGCGACTGGACGATGGGCTTTGAAACCGGTCACGCATCGGAGAGCTGAACGCGCTCAAAGCCTGCCCGGGGGATAGTAGGTCTACTTGGAGGTTGATTTTCATAACCATATTAGTCATAGAGTTATAATCCAGTTATAGATGGGATATCACCATAGTAACTGGATGAAACATAATCACCATAGGGTTAAAAGAACAGATTATCACCTGGGTGATGAAATATAATCCAATTATAAATAGTGATATAACCATAGTAACCATGAATAGTTGTACCCAGGGTTACCACTGATAAATCACCCAGGGATGGATGTGTTCACCACCATTATGGTATAGTTATGGGTTAAAGATGATAGGTATAGATGGGATAACCCATTTTATCCGTTTTTTCTCTTGGGAAGCCGAGAAAACCAGGGGTTATTCACCACATATTTCACCACTTCCTCGTCGATGGGGATTGGGACCAGATCGTTTCTTTCAACTTTGACCAATGCCAATCTTTTGAACTTGAAAGAGGGAACTCAAGAAACGAACGGATTGATATGTTTTTGATATTATCATTGCCAATCTTAGATACCCTGCAAAAAAACAATTTCTTTGCTGGTGAACGTAGATATTCCCATCAATACCAAAAGACTAAAGGATTAAAGTATCCATGTAAGATTGACCTAGTTATTTGGGTTGAATCCCTCAACCTCAACCCCAGGATAGGGACACTATGAGAATTTAACCCAATGCCATCAACAACTGCAGGATAGCTTTAGCCTGTGACAATTCATGGAACTATTCAGGATGGTCCGTGTAGTTTACCACATGATTTACACCCACCAGCCCGGCAGGATTGCGGAAAACAAGATCAACTTATGAAGTACCTGACACACATGGAACTGGTTGGTAGTATACCTACCCCTCTGAAAAATATGCTCGTCAGTTGGGATGATGACATTCCCAATATGATGGGAAAGTCATAAAATTCCATGGTTCCATACCGCCAACCAGATTTATTAATCATTGATTATCATTATTAACCACTATTAACCACTATTAACCACTATTAACCGCTATTAAAGACATGCCAAGTTTTTCGCGCGGCATGGTACAACCAACGCTCCTTTGAGTCCGCTCGGCACCAACTCAGATCCCAAGCCTTGGGTGATTTGACCCAATTTCCATGAGACCCAATTTCCATGGATAGTATATGTATGTATATATATATAGTATATAAACATATAAATATAATGTGTATATATATATCATATTATGCATGCATAGTCATTTATAAGATGTTTATAAATATATTAGGCGTATATATATATGACATATGTAATATGTATAAGTATAGGTATGTTGATAATGTACAGCATTTAACATGTGTAAACATAGTTATATTCATAATGCACAGTAGTTGTAATATATATATATATACTGTGTTAAGCATAATATATATATATATATAATGTCATATGTGCACCGGCAAAAAATTAGCAACCACATTTTCCAAACTCTCTGTGCATTTTCAATCCACACCTGTCGAGCTTGTCGGGGTGCAGGTAAAGTCTCCTACCAAGGCGCCAAGGCTACCGTGGGCACATGGCCGAATCGAACATCACCATGGTTTTATGGGGGTGTATTGATACTTGTAGATGTATATACATTTATCATATTATAATAAGTTGTTTAGTAAGTATACATATGTTGTTTAGTAAGTGTACATATATATTCATATAGGTATATGATACATGATATATGATGAACATCAATACTTTGATAAAGCCAAACAACTATCATATATTGATATATATATATAACAAATCTATACGTACATGATATATGATATATGATAAATATCACTCATAGTCCTAGTCATGGAGTTTTGATGGCTTTTGTGGGTACATCATTTCTTTGGAGTAAAACAAATCATGAGGTCATAATGTTTGAACAAATCAGTCCTCATGGGTGGGTTTTTTTCGATGGCGATATACCATCCATACATGGACAATGATTTGGATGGAACCAATGCTGTTCCCGACACCATACTCAACATGACCAATGTTCATTTATTGGATGAAACCCCAAATTTTGATGATTTTTTGGAGATGAATCCATCTAACTGTTTGTGGTGCTCAACACCACATCTTTGAGAATGCAATGCCTCGCATTTGCATCTGAGGAATGGTCCAGGAAGATGGGGTTCAGTGAGACATCTTGCATAGAATGAAGCTCTGAAGCGTCAACGGTCAAAGACAATCCCGTCCCACGAAATACCATGCGGATCATTCAGGAAAGGGAGTCTTTTCAATGAGAAGATGGGGAGGCGGATGCGGATCGCTGGGGATGCCAGGGTTCAAAGTACCAAATGAGACCAGCCACCGGGTGAAACAAAAAGGCTTTCCTAAAATCTGGTATCCCCTTAACATGGCTTAACATGGTTAAAAAAAAAAACATCAACAAACTTGGGGGTTTCCTAAGTCATAGGTTTTTTGGGGTACAAAAATAATCCCCGTTTTTCATCCAAGTCATGGATGACCATGACTGAGTATTGAAAGCTATGGTTTGGTGAATCTCCCAAACCAATATCGACACAGAATCGTTGCCAAATTGGGACATGACATGACCAATGATAATCTGAGGAATACAAAGAATCACAAGCGCATGCAATCAATGTTGTGATGCACATCACATTTCCCTGCAATAGCGGTCCTATATCTTAGAATGTTCTGTCATGTTCTTTCCTAGAACAACTAGCACATGACAATTACATGACCCATGTGAAGCAATCTGTTTAAAGGACACTGGAGATATTTTACCCATTTTACCCATATAAACTATAAACACTACCAGTGGAAACCACTAACTGCACCGGGCACCCCCCACACCACGGCACGCCGGTGCCAAGGCCTCCAGTTGTGAGGACCTTGGTGAAAATCTAGAGCAATTTGGGGCAAGGAATCCCATCAAACACTCCCAGTAGGGCCTCAGTAGGGGATTTTACACATACATACAGTACATATATCTGGGTAAATAGTAATATTTCACTAACCTGAATCTTGCGGCCATTTGGGGATGATTTCCCTTATTAACCATGATTTCCAGTGAGGGAGAACAGTGAGGTCGTTATAATTTACCCAGAGACATACATATATGTATATATATATATAGGTTTCCGGCTTGGAAGATCTTAAACATCTTAGATATCGATAGCGTCAACCCCCTAATACTAAACACCCCCATTCTATTAATTGTCCCATAGAAGTGATTTCATCCCCACAAACACCATGGTTTCGTGAACGGGAGATGTGAATCACCAAGGTTTTCCAGTTTCAGAAACCTCTGTATTATCTGCTTTGAAACAAGCTGCTGAAGGCATTTCTCTGAAAAACTCTATGTTGATAAGCTAGAACCAACACATATGATATATACCATCTTGACGTATGAATCGTTCAACGACTTCAATCTTCAACTTTTTGTGATATATATATATATAT
>Ga0126342_10009088_pt1 | contig 17807 bp, 16 predicted proteins | sample Cyp1metagenome_FD_92528 | JGI IMG/M metagenome (GOLD analysis project Ga0126342, IMG submission 92528) | Coral microbial communities from Lord Howe Island, Old Settlement Bay, Australia - Cyphastrea 1 metagenome | ecosystem: Host-associated > Invertebrates > Cnidaria > Coral ... | reverse complement strand
TCTATTTGTCTATCTATTTGTCTATCTATTTGTCTATCTATTTGTCTATCTATTTGTCTATCTATTTGTCTATCTATTTGTCTATCTATTTGTCTATCTATCTATCTGTCTATCTGTCTGTCTGTCTGTCTATCTATTTGTGTATCTATCTATCTGTCTATCTGTCTGTCTGTCTGTCTATCTGTCTGTCTGTCTATCTATTTGTGTATCTATCTATCTGTCTATCTGTCTGTCTGTCTGTCTGTCTGTCTATCTCTAGCGTAGTGCATTTGTAATTGTAGTCGTAGTTGTAGTTGTAGTGTGGTGCAATGTGGTGTAGTGTAGTGTAGTTGTAGTCTGGTGTATAGCGTAGTTGCAGTTGCAGTTGCGCTGGCAGTGGCAGCTGCAGTTGTAGTTGTAGGTGTACTGTAGTGTCGTGTGGTGTAGTGGAGTTGCAGTTGAAGTTGTATTTTAGTGAAGCGTAGTGGAGTGTAGTGTAGTGCAGCGTAGTCCAGATCCTCTTCAAAGGTCCCACGCCTGCCATCGTTTTTGAGACTGCTGCAAAACCCACACGTTTAGCTCACTTTTGGCAAGGTGCAGAATCCCTTGCGCCTGCCACGAAAAATGACACTTGAACGTCCAAAAATGGTCCGAAGACTGTGGTGTTTTTAGGATTTCACTTTGAAATGTTCTTCGCCACAGCCGCGTGCATTTTTTCCGCGACTCAAGTGCGAAAAGTACCCCGAGGCTGAAGTGTTTTTAGGCTTTTTACTTCGACATGTGCTTCGCCACAGCTGCGTGCACTTTTTCGACATCTCAACTGCCAGAATTGGCCCGAGCATGGCTTTTTTTTTAGCATTTTGACTTCAAAACGTGCTTCGCGCCACAGCGGCGTGCATTTTTTGATCTCTCATACCACCAGGTGGCTCCACACCCACCGCTGTAGTGATCTTACTCTTCGACCCACCGGAGCCACGAACCATTGGAAAAACATATATTTTATAATGTTTCGCGACCGGTACACCTTTTCGCGCACCTTGATCTTCTTTCTACTGACTCTTTCTCTTCTTACTCTTTCTCTTCTCAAACTGCTCTCACCTCTGTTGCTGCATCTGCCCATAAGTCACAAATTCGCCTAAATTTCCTTCGAATGTGTATATATACAAATTACAAATCATACTTGATTATATTTATCCTAAAACCAAAAATCTCTATCTTTGCCAATCCCTTTTTCGCCGGGTTGCTTTCCGCTGTGCAGGAAATTCGCATCCCATTCTCATCCATGTGGCCCACCTGGCGTGGTCGAGTGGTCGGCAGTGGCTGACCTCAGGGGGAGTTGAATGGGGCGATAATTGGAACATGGGGAGATTGTTGGATGTTTTTTTTTGCCTAGGACCACTGATAGAAAATGAAAAAACATTGGGATTTAACGAATTGTAAGATTCAGTATAAGCAACCCATTGTTCAGAACCAAGAGGTAGATTCGGGACCACATAGGACTTGATAATTTTTTCTCAGGACACAGGTGAAACAGCTTAAAGGTTCGGCGGTTTGTGACAATCCGAGAGCTTTGCCAGCTCATTATTGGCTCGAAACAAGAATCAAAAATGAAGGCGCATCATGTTCCTTGTATTTAGCCTTTACCCAAGATGTCGCAAAATCTAACATTTCTGCAGTTTCTACATGATGTAAAAAAGACAATCGGCCCCTTCCACGGAAAGATGAACATTCGAGTGAATGCAGAAGAGGCAACACCATTTGGTTCCGATGTTTTTTTTTTTTAAAAATATATAGATGAAAGGAATTCATGTTGATTCACTTCGTAGACATTGTTACTGTGTTGCAGCCCTTAGCCGCCAACTCACCAGCTGACTATCTCCCTGACTCCCAGCAGTCCGATACTCAAAGCCATGGCGGTGGACTTCTGCACTCCCAAGGCTATGGAGGCCTCAGCCTGGTTCCAACCACAAGGCTTAATCCGCTTGCATATCAATAAATGTATACGACGACAATGTCGCATGTACTATATATATATATATACACATACATATATATATATATGTATGTGTATATATACATATTACATATATGTCAATATGTCTAATATATCTAATAGATCTATCTAAAGATCCAATAGATCTAATGTACATGTAGAATATTTCATATCCATATTCTCAATATACACCCCAAGTCTGGCAGGCGGTGGAAAAGCGGGGCGATTTCAGCTGCGCCGCCTGTGCCGAGCTCTTCGCTAGTGCAGCGGAGCTGCGGGCGCACTGCAAATCGGAGCGGCATGTGTCGGGCTGGCCCAGATGGGGGGTGAGGATGTTAGACTTGGGAGACTTGTTTCCTTGGATATTGATGATGATTGATTTAGGATTACTAAGATATATTTTGATATAGGATATATTCATGATATTTATGATTATTTAGGGGATTCCTTGGATATTTATGATATTTTGATTGCCAGATGTTTCTGCGAAGGAAAATGAAATGGGGAAATCCCCGACCGGGGACACCCGATCTATAGATATCATATCTATAGATATCTATAGATATCTACAGTATAGTACTAATAGTACAAACATATAGTCGATCTAGCCGACTTATATAAAATCGCTAGATTTCTTTCAGCGCAAGGCAATTGAACATGAAGGGAACGCTTCCAGTCGGACGGATGGAGACGTAAGCATTACCATCAGATATGGAAAGGGCCTCAGGACCAGACCTCGCACATGGGCCACATGGGAATGGCTAAGCAATCCACTGGTGGATGAATTGATCTCGTTGTGATGAAAAAATGCTATCCTTAGAGCAGGAGCTCTGGATCCAATGATGGGTTGATGTTTGATAAATCTTGGGATTCCACACATCTGAAACTCTTGAAGGAACTGCCAGGAAAACATCCTAATGGCATGTATGGTTTCAGGGCTTTCCTGTAAGTTTGTTGCCTCACTTTTTTCATGCAGGAAATCCACATTTTTCTTGCTGGATTTCTGTTTTCTCTCAGTTGACTCAGCATTTTGGGCCGATGAAATCCCTCTCGCCGCCAGGTACAACATGAAACGTCAACTGTCTAACCTGAAACCCATCTCTCAGGACGGGGACCGGAGGGACGGGACCGGCGCCTGCGCCTATAAAAACCATCACATAACCATCAAATTTCAGGGGAGGTTAATGATGGTTAGCATGCAACCATTGGGTAGCCTATTTTCAGACAAAGCCACGTGGTCGAAACCTGTAGGGCTACCAGTTTTAAAGCATGGGATGGATGGACTTCATTTTCAGACCCGTGTTAACAAGAGACAATGAGATAAACCCAATCATAAACCTCTAAGTGAACTGAACATCACCCACTTCTTGCATAATTCTGGAGGGTTTGTAGTTTTGGGTTTACCGCAATAACAACATGGTCTTTGGATTAATAGGGATTCCCCCTCCAATCATGGCATTAAATGGAGGTTCATGTGCCAAGAATAGGATAACAGAAACATTCTGCAAGAAGCCTCGTGGCAAGCTGGAAAAGTCAAACTTCTCAAGATATGGCTTCGGCAAATAGGGGGAAACATTCGGAGCAGTGGAGGAACATCACCGATTTTCCCCCGAAAAATTTTTGAAAAACGGCTGGAGGGCTAACCCCCCAGGAAGCGTGGGAGCGCAAGCTCCGGGAACGCGAGGGACAAGAAAACACCAAGGGAACTGCACACCTCAAAGCGGGCAAGGCGCTGGCACAGCGGATGTCAGGGCCTGGGCTTTTTGGGTGACCGGGATGGCCCGCGAGTTCGGTGTCATGACATCCATGAAACATGACGGAAATCCATCACTGCTGGATCCGGAGGCGCCGCGAAGTAAAGAGGGTGCCTGGGCAGCGCCAGGGAGAAAATCGGATCCCGAGGGTTCGAACGAGCAATTAATGTATCAATTGAAGTAGATCTCTGTTGGCTTTGTCTGATAGGGTACCCTGTTCTATCCTCTGAGCCCTGGTTTTGGACAGCTCTTTTGCGGACCGCGGACTTTTTTGATGGCCCGCAAGTTGGGGCCAAATCCGTTATTCGAACAAACCACTGGTTGTTTCAATTGGATCTCAGTCGGTTCTGTGCCATTCTTGGCAAGTCAATGGGGATGTTTTGTGGCTTTGGGTTTTACATTAAAATTTCCCTTTCTGCCCATATTTTGTTGGTGAAATCCAAATCAGGTTCTACATTTTTCGGGGGCTACCATCCTTCCAACCAATCTACAGACCCTGAGAATACCGCCTTTTTAGAGGAAATATGTCTTCCAACCCAAACAACATCCCAATTCTTGTGTTATCATCATTATAGATGGCTTCGTGACTCCGCCAAGCGCCGACTTCAGGCTACACCCCTGACGCGGCTGCGCAACGCGAGGAAGCTGTGCCTGAGAGAATTTGGTCCTTCTGAAACCACTTTTGAAATATATATATATGTATAACCACCAGATTTAGGGCTAATCTTCACTTTCACTGGCACTGACCCAGAGGAAGCATTGGTCCCAAAGTTGAGAAAAAGTATCCTGCATTTTGGACAGATTACCCATGGACAAAATCCACTGGTGTTTATCATGATTTTTGCCATTGATGATCATTTTCTTGTAGCCTCTGGAGACGAAGCCAGAATGGGTCAAATGTTGATTTGCTGTTCTGAATCTTGGAAAAACCTGCCTATTTCTTTGGAAAAATGAAGGAAAAATCCCAGCCCTTCACGTATGATGAATCGCCTCCACTCTCATCCATTTTTTGCCCGGAAAATCCACCACAAATCGATGATTTTCCCAGCGAGAAAAAAAACCTTCCAGAAATCGGGATTTCCCCACATTTTTTCACCTTTTCCTATGGGTTTTTTCCCATATGTTCGCCGGGATTTCCCAGCGATCGCCATGTTTAACCAGAGAACGAGTCGAAGCGAAGCGAAGCTTCGCGAAGCGAGGTGTCGGTGGCGTTCTCCCCTCGTCGTTGCCTCTTCGACAAGCAGCACTTCAATACCATCGATCAAAACCTGACCTACATGTAGCTCAGACCTGATGGTTTCGCCCCAGGGGAATCTGGCAATATCTGGCTGCAAGATCATCTAATGGCGTTATAAATGGCCAAAATTTTTTCTAGCTATGTAAAATAACCAGAGTGTAATCCATGGAATGTATAAGCAACTATGAAATGACTATAAATATATGCTCAGTCCAGATGGGCGAATGCTGAAAAACCGAGTGGGGTGTCCTAGGATTGGTGGCGTGTAGCGACCTATGGGTGATCTAACCATGAAAACCATGGGATTGAACGGCAGATTCACCGGACATGGGAGAGATTTTGGCTCAGAAATGGGCCATTTTCAAGAGCTGGCAGCTGGGCTAACCATGGCTAAGCAATATTGGGGATGGTCGTGACCAGTCCATTTTCATAGTGATGTAGCCATGATGTTTGGATTCCTATGATTGGATGGATGACCTTGAAGAAACCACACATGGGCTGCGACAATGATGACAATGGATTGAAGGCAAAATGGGAAGCGGAAGCAGTGGAAAAGCACTGGTTACCACTCAAGATCTTCCCTTCACCCAAGCCATTGACTGTGGGATGTGGGCTTTAGCCTGAGGTGGAAAACCTACAATTTCTTCGTGCCAGATCGGGAGTATTGCACCAATCTGGAGGGCCTACTGGAGCATTTGTGGATGAAGCCGCTGGTTGCGAAGGGAAGGGGCGGATGATGATGTGATGGTTGAAATCGTGGCTTCTGATGCGGAATTTCATCGTTCAAAACGTCGGCAGTAGTTTCGCATGAGTCTTATGGAACATGCCAGAATGCTGTGTATGTCTCCGCCTCAAACTCATAAGTTTCACATTATTATGTTGTTGGACTTGTTTCGATACAACCATATCATTTGGTGATGCTGGTCCAAGTTCTTTTTTGGTGATGGATCCACAGCTAGATTCGTTACACATGTCATGAGTCAACCAGGTGCACTGATGACGCTTGCTGCCTTTTCTGCAACCGAAGATTCCCTGATGGTGCCAGCACTCGCCGACACATGCTGGACTGGACGAAAGCACAGCATCTACAATCAGCAGTGATGTACTCAACTGCCCCAGCTGGGCAGTTTGCAATCCCGTCACTCAATTATTTTAGTATAATACACTATACTATAATATAATATACTATACTATAATATACTGGATGGATCCGAGTCATGGCCAAACTCAGAGCCCGTTTTACATGCCTCAATAATTGACCCAAGCGAAAAAATCACTATTGATCTGGGTTTGTGTTAGAATAGATCACCCAATTCCGATCAATGATAACAAGAATTACCATAACAATCCATAACAGTTACAGTGACAGTATCCCCATGTATCCCCCGAAAAATAGGACACATCCCTGTCCAGGGGCCTCTTTCGATGGTTCGCCTCTTGCCTCATATCTTTCAGGTTTCCAATCTTTTCATCGTAACGTTTACATAGATGTGGAAAACCAATGGTTTCCCATTTGGAACAAATTATCTACATTCATTTTGTGGGTTAAAACCACATCTTTTTAAGTACCACAAAGCCGGAGGGCATCAGCAAGATCATCCATACAGTCGATGGGCCTTGAGGGGATGATAACATGTGGATGATATTTTAGTGGATAATTAACATTGATATAGATGATTAATAGATGCTATACATGATGGGTATTATTTAACAGATCCATACATGATGATTAACATATTGTGGATATTGTGGATGATTAACATCTATTAATCATTAATCACCCATCTATTAATATTAATCATCTATTATAACATATCTTAACTATGTTAAGCTTAACCACTCGTGGGATGATCCTCCAAGAGGGGTTGCCACATGTTGCCACGAGAGGACAAGGCCCACACCCGCATTGGCACCGAAGCACGCACCCGCCGCGGAAATCTGGATGACTTGGGATCCCAGGACTGGCGAAGCGAGATGGAAATGCCACCCGATCCAGCAAAAATTCCAGGGAACATATATCATATGTAATTATACACACATATATATATATGTATGTATATATATATGTATATATATATATGTATATGTATATATATATATATGAGTCATGGAAAATGAATCTATTTTCAGGATACCATCCAGCAAACTAGCAAAGGGATATGGAAATGCCACCATGAATGTGCACTTGTAGACCTAAGGAAAAACCCTGCAATTCCATTGCAAACTTAGCTAAGAACATACATGTACTGCACAGTAAATCGTGGTAAATCCGAATTTTCAGTGGGTGAATCCCAATACAAAACGGATGGCTATTTTGTTCGTTTTGGTATTTTTTTGATGTTTGTTTCCCGGCTTCTTTGCTTTTCTGCTTCTTGCTTTTCTGCTTTTTCCCGCTTCTCTGCTTTGATGTTTCTTTGCTTCTCTGCTTCTCTGCTACTCCACTCTTCTGCCTCTTTGCTTCTTCGTTTCTCTGCCTCTCCACTTTTCTGCTTCTCTGCTTCTTCGTTTCTCTGCCTCTCCACTTTTCTGCTTCTCTGCTTCTTCACTTCTCTGCTTCTCCACTGTTCTGCTTCTAGGCTTTTTTCTTTTCTGCTTTTCTGCTTTTCTCTGCTTCTCTACTTCTTCGCTTCTTGATTCTAAACCAACCTAAAACCAACCCGAAATAAGCCTGAAAACAACCGTAACCCAATCTTAAATGAACCCTAGTCGCAAAATACCATGCAACATGAAAAGTTTGAGCACCAAAATATTGCAAACACAATGGAAAATGAAAGGTTCGAACTCCAAAATGTTGCAAATACACCTCCAAAATGCTGCAACTAGCAAGGAAATTGTGCAGAAATCGCAAATCCCAAAAACGGAAAAACATAATTCCCACAACACTTCCGGACCCATACAAAAAATCCCATTGTGATCACTTTTTTTTTTTTTAATGGGGTAAAATCCAATCGCAGGACCTGGAGGCGGAACTGGAGGAGTTCTACGACTTCACTGGCTCCACACGTGCGCCGTCGAGTTAGGGGATATAGGAACTTGAAACTGCAACCGGAAACAAGTCAATTAAGGATTTGAGGATTTATGTGTAATATATATATATTCTACGTACTTGTTTATTTGTTTATTTATCTGTTTGGTATATTTGTCTATTTATATATATTTGTTTTATTTACTATTTAATAATTTGTTCATTATTCATGTCTTTTTATTTTCTAAAGACTTGTTGACCTCCGAATTTTTGGGACTTCAACCTTTAACCAGCGAAAGGTCTGGATTTAGGAATGATAAAAATAACGAAACATGCGATGTGAATAAGATTCTCACAAAGGGAATGGACACATCAGGGAATATGTCCGTGGTGTATCATGCCAACTCAGGGCAAATTGCCAGGTGATTTTTGCAGGAACCCAAGATATTGACAAAGAACCAATCATCAATGCTTCCCAAGCCCGTAAGGTGAGATCACCGAACGCATCACTGATCCACAGCAGCGACTTGCGTTGCCTTGGCTGCAAGGGGTGTTTTTTTTCCTCATTTTTTTAAGTTCGTAGTGTCCCAAAATTGGATGATGGGATAATTTACAGGAAAACTTGATATTTCCTGGCAAAAAAAACATGGTTTCCTGGAAAGATTCTATAAAGAATCAATTCATTAATAGTGAAATCCGACATTTTTGAGGTCCGAACTTCCGAAGATCAGGCATTCTGTAACTCTCTACATGTCTTGATACTTGCGTCTTGGGCACAGTGGACTGTGCTCAGGTCCATCTTCCGCTTCTTTGACGAAGATCGAGACGGCTTTCTATCCTATGAGGATACAAAACCTGCTGAAACAGATCACCAAAATATGGGCCCATATGGGCCCCGAAGTCCAGCCCTTTAGGAAACACCTTGCCTCCAACCCCCTAAGCCCCCTTTCAGCGTTTCACCATAGCCAGGAGTTGACTGAGCTCTGGCGTGCCACCAAAAAGGAGGAGGCTGCGGAGCTGACTGCACCCCTCTTCCAGGGCGCTTGCGCCCAGGCCCGACCTGGTGGAAGCGTTGCGGTAGCCGGTTGAACTCGGTTGAACTCGGTTGAATGTGTTGGCTGTTTCGCAGGCTGGAGCAGATCCAAAACGTGGCCTTGATATGGAGGTTGGGGCTCTGGATTGAGACACAGCAACTCGCAAATGTTTTCGCCATTTTTCGCCGAATTGTGGCGAGTCAATACCTATGGTTTTTCCAGATTGGGGGGAAATAACCATTCATTAGCCAGCTACTGTATTTGATGGCTATTTCAGGGTACTGTACCTGGGTTGCCAGGGTTTTGACATAAAAACCGCGAAATATCTCGTCATATTTGCACAAGAATTGGGCACCCTCTGGTAGTTTCACAGATCTATTGAAAATTACCATCCTTGTTATATCAGATAAACTAAATGAACATCTTCCAGTTCGCAAACTGCTAGTGCTGCTAGTCATTACCAGAGGCCCCATGAATAGTACATGGTTATAATCCCCTATAAATATCTATAAATCCCTTCTACATCCCCTATAAATCATTATAAATCCCCCATTCAGCCAGAGTTCATGGAACCCCGGCGTTCCGCGTCCAGGCCTTGGCGCGACTCTACATGGAAGGCTTCGCGGATCTGGCCGAACACTTCCAGGTCTTGGAGGACAGCGGAGTCCGACGTTATTTCATGGTGATTTTCTCCATGAGTCATGGGGGCTTTTCACCATAGAAGATCTCGGGGTGTCAACTTGATCGATGATGGTGTTGTTGATGATGATGATGATGATGAGAATGACGACGACGACGACGACGACGACGACGACGACGACGACGACGACGACGACGACGAGGACGAGGACGAGGACGAGGAGGATGATGATGATGATGATGATGATGATGACAATGATGACGATGACGATGACGACGATGACGACGATGACGATGACGATGACGATGACGACGATGAGGATGATGATGATGATGATGACGACGAGGACGATGACGACGACGACGATGATGATGATGATGATGATGATGATGAGGATGACGATGACGACGACGACGACGACGACGACGACGACGAGGATGATGATGATGATGATGATTATGATGATGATGTTGTTGTTGATGATGTTGATGATAATGATGATGATTATGATGATGATGATGATGATGTTGTTGTTGTTGTTGATGATGATGATGTTGTTGTTGATGATGATGATGTTGTTGTTGATGATGTTGTTGATGATGATGATGTTGTTGATGATGATGTTGATGATGATGATGTTGTTGTTGTTGATGATGTTGTTGATGATGATGATGTTGTTGATGATGATGTTGATGATGATGATGTTGTTGATGATGATGTTGATGATGATGATTATGATGATGATGTTGTTGATGATGATGATGTATTATATATTATATATACACCTATGTACATATACATACGCACATACATTTACACACACATATACATACATATATATAATATAATATAATATAATGTAATATTATATTATATTTTAATATAATATATATAATATAATATAATATAATATAATATAATATGATATAATATAATATATATATATATATATTACACATATATAGATATAGGGGGTTACATTACCACTGTTATATTGTTGGGTCATCCAGTGGGAAAGCCATGGGCGCAGGAGCTGCTGGCCAAAAAATTGTCTTCCAAGAATCTTCGCAAGGCCATGGCGCCACGCAAGGAGGAGTGCTTTTGAATGGTAGGATGTGTCTCTGAGATGTGTTTTTTTAAAGATTGGATGAGTTATAACAGTTATGAGTTTTTTAATGGCACTGAAATGGCTTGAAATGAGTTTTTTCAAGTTTCAATGGCTAGAAATTCTTACTGGCACTGAATTGTGGCGGATGCCGCCATGAAAGGAGATACAGGAAGACGAGGATGACGATGATGAAGATGATGAAGATGATGAGGCGGGCTCAAGGACGAGACTGAAAGAAGTTTCTGGGACGCGACTGGTCTACAAGCATCGTTTTAGACGAACATGATCACTTGGAAAGGATCGTTGCGACCGAAGCTGTCTGCTTAAACACAGGATGACGCGGAAAGCTCTGGTACCGAGATTGCTGCTCTTCTGCAAGCAGCTGGTCTACCCTCTTTGGCAGCGCCCTGTTCTTTGATTCTTTCGTCCTTGGTGTTGGTCTTGCAGTGATCATTGATTGAAGAAACAGTCAAACCAATGGTTCCTGTTCTTGGTCGCCATATGCGCTGGCCCCTCAGGTTGAATGCGATGATGAGGCCGAGTTTGAAGAGGCCCCCGGTGGAGAAGGACCAATTTTCATGGTTTGAACATGGCGGAACGTGGGGGTATATCCCAAACTGGCAATTTCAATCTGGAAGGTCATGGTAAACCAGTGGAAACGTTTTTTTTTTTGTTTTTTCGTTTTTCCATCATTTGCAGACAAACCCATCTGGACAGGGCTTACCTAGTTCTTTCTGACTTGTGCAGGAAAAAACTGAATCCTATCCAGTGGTTAAGACGGAGCTATGGGTATACTATGGGTATATAGCGGTATCCACCTATTAAATGGGGAACTTCCCAAGCACATGAAGGGTGAATTTCCATGAGTTTCTGACTATTGGTTGCTCACATCAGGTCATGAGAATACTGGGCCTGCAGCAAGCCACGGTCTTGGACAATGGCGACCTGAGGCAAGATCAAGCGATCAGTATGGGTGACGGTTTGGTACCTGAAAACTATGGAGAAAACACCCAAATCCACGGGTTTCTCAGGTTTCTCATCCCAAAAACACATGGCCATATCTTGGGCCATTGGGTGATTCACCTGGCATGCCTCCATGCGGAAAACGGATGCTGACCTGGCTGACCGGGCTGACCTGGCAAGGCTTCCAAATGGCATGGTCGCTGCCAACCGAGATGTGGCCCACATTTGGAAGCAGCGAGGTGCGGCGACGAGTGGAGCCCCACATCGCATGGCGTTTCACATGGCAATACGACCGTTGCCAGGCACTCGTGCTGGTCCTCTCGCGCTGGGAGGCAAGCAGTTTATCCATACCTAAAAGGCTGAAATTCAAAAGTGGTTTGGAAGGTGTAGCTCAGGTAGAAGTTGTGATGATAGGGCTTATATCTGGATTAATTGGTTATCAAAAGTGGTGAGTAGTGGTTCTAAATGGTCACAAGTCATCACAGTGGTTTGCTGAATGCGGTGCCAGGGCGCCCCGGCAAGAGCGTGCGAGCTCATCTGATGCTTGCCAACGATGCGGCTGGCAAGGTGAGTGTCAGTAGCCTGTGTGTGTCTCGAATGCTTTCACTGGATGCCACAGTTTTAAGAGCTGGGAGACCTGCAGATTCTGGCCTTTCTGGCAACATCTAGCTACCATGCGGTTCTTGAGGATCGCCTCATTCCATTTCTTTTTTCGTCGGTATGATCTTCCCATTTTGCCACAGGTTGAGCTCACTCGAAGGTACGAACTTCAGGGCTGGGATTGTGGGTTTCCAAACATGGCGGACTTTAGTAGGGAAAATGATGATCAATCATGGGATTTTTTCGGAACATGATTATATATATAGACTCTATAGACTCTATAGACCGGCTAAGAATCTTCGCAGACACAAAACTGATGAAGAGGACGTATCTCGTACTGTTTTGCCAAGCCTAAGACTGGTTACTGGTCCCATTTGAGGCGCTTGGCGGCGAGTACCGCCATCACCCAGTGAATAGGACAGAGAGGAAAGAAGCGGGCTTGTGGCAGCCGACTGGGGTGAAACTCGGCTGTCCTTGGCCTAAGTTGGGCCGAACACGAACCAACTTGGCCCTAACTTGCGCCGAACTCAGGCCAGTTGGCTCCAACTTGGGCCCAACTGGGGGTCCAATATGGCGCAGCTTGGGGACGTTTGGATGGAAGTTGGGTTTAACATGCGCAACTTGGTCCTGTGCACGGCCTCGCACCATTGAAGCCAAAAAAATTGGAAATAGCGCTGAAAACGCTATTTTTCAGCATGTGGCATTGAATCCGCCAAATCGGGCGCAAGGGGCCCATTTTGAGCCCAAGTTGGAGCCAATTGGTTTTTGTTGTGCTGAAGTTGGGCCCGCATACATCCACATGGGCCCCAAATTGAAGCCATGTGACGCACATGGAGATCCAAGTCAGCAACTTGGGACCCTTTGGTGGCAGCTTTGCGCTACCAACGGAGACATGAGGTGGGGAAGATTGCCTTAGAAAATACATGAAAACACCAGTCAGGATTTCGCCTTGGCCCGGCCTGTCACCCATTTTGAAGCCGCGTGGACCTCAACTTGGGCAGGTTGGACCCAAGTTGGGCCGAAGTTAGGCCATGTTGCGGACATGTCGGGCCGAAATGGTGAATCTGGATGATGTTGTACCGATCTGCAAAATGTTTCAAGCTGTGCAAATTACAGTCCCACTACTTTTTGGCGCCCTGCTTGGTTCGAAAATGCCCCCCCACCCCCAGCTGAAGCCGTACCAGTGAACAGAGGATTGTTGGAATCGATCGGCTCCGCCCCCAAGCTATCACACCTTGCACCTTCGGTGCGGGCGGATTTTCGTGGGGTTTAAAACAGGAGGTAGAAAACATGTTGGTTTGTCTGAAAACCAGGTATCCCCAACTCCCCTGGTTTGTCGTCAGCATTCCCATTTAATTAAGCAAATAAAATTAGAAAGGATATCTTTTAATGGGTATCCCATTTTTTCGGTAAAGTAATTTCTGGGGTATCGAACCCTGACCCTTTCCCGTTCTGGCAGGGAGCAGAAGAGGGAGGGCAAACGGGTCATTGCCATCTTGAAGGAGAAGAACAAGCAGGAGATGAGACTGGGTATCTTGAGAAAATGTCGGCCCCAACTTGGGTAGACCTTGGTGGTGAACCAACAGCGATAGTGTTGGGTTTCAATCTCTGGGGCCAGGGAGTGGTGCCACGAAAATGCACACCCCGAAAAACCGGAACAGTCCGGAACCTTGCTTGGAACCTTGCTTGGAACCTTGCTGGAACCTTGCTGGATAGGATTTATTCAAGATTACAGGGTTCCAAGATTTAAAGGTTTCAGGGTTCCAAGATTCCATCGTCTATCCCTCCAGGTTTTTCAGGGTTCCATGGTTCCAGGAATTCTTCCGAGGCATTCCTGCAAGGGCTCCAGCAAAGGGTTTCTGCTCTGGAACCCTGGAACCCCTAACTCTCAAGGCTTTGAAACCGTGGAAACCTGCAACCTTGGATTCCTGGGGCTTTGTAAGTTTTGAACCATGGAACCCTGCAACCTTAGAATCCTGCAACCCTGGAACTCTAGAACCCTGGAGCTCTAGAACTCTAGAGGCCCTTTGCAAGTCTGGAAGCTGGACTGGGAACCCTCAAGCTTTATCTGCAGCAATATTGGTCCCTTGGTCCATGGAATTTTGAAACCAGGAAACTTGGAGCGTTGGAAGTATGAACCTCTAGAGTCATGGACTCGTGGAAACCCAAACTTGGTCTCTTGCAACCTTAGAGCCTTGCTACCCTCCCTGGAAACTGAGTACCCTGTTAAGAGCTTGGAACCTTTCACCTTGTGAAACTGTAGACCAAACTGCCCACATTGTGTTCTTGAAAAATAAGTTGAAACAACTCTATTGTGTTTTTCTTTTGCTTTGCATTGCGCTGGTCACTTCGTTGTTGATGAATCAAACCCAGACCCTTACAAGTCTGGAACCTTGATGCTTGGAACCTTGAGAACCCTGGAAATTTGGAGCGCGAGAAAAATGGTAATCATTGGTAATCTAGAAGTCTGGAAAGTCTGGACTGGAACCTTGGAACCCTTGGAACTCCCAAGTCATCTGCAACCTTGCCCTGGAAAGCTGCAACGGTGGAATCTTGGAACCCAAAACTTTGGAACCTTGGGTGATGACATTGCAGCCTTGGAACCAAGAAGAGCCTGCTGTTGGGTTGCAAAGCTGGGTTAATTTTCATGTGAGCGTCTAAGGTTAGACACATGCAAGTACTGTCACCCTCATGAGGGAGTATCCTTAGAAAGTGTTGAATTCTACGCTTTCACGGGGTTTCTACTGTGGCTGGCGGGATTACAAACATTGGACGCGCTGTAAAGATTGTAAAGTCATCTGCAGGTTTCCGCCCAAAAAAAAACAGTCGGATGACCTTCCAGTTCGCCCAGGTATGCAGATGAATCTGGTCCTCAAGGGCAGACCCAAGAAATTCCGAACGCTCATGGGAGATGCTTCAGGTGGGCGTTAGCCGTTGAGCCATGGCAGCCTTGGCCATGGGACGCATCATCTTGTTTTGGGGGGAGAACGCGACCCAAATCGAACCAACATGATCTATTTTGGCATGCTTCAATCATGTCAAGAACTTTTGTTCCCATTCTTGATTTTTGGGTTTCTCTTCTCAAACCCAAAGCTTTGTTGGTTGAATTTCCAGCAAACCATTCCACAGAGCGTGGCCAACGGCTGAACCACGCCCTTCACGCCTGTGACCGGGTGGGGGCATTGTCCATAGCTGCATCCAGTGACGTCTTGGATCCTGGATGGTTGTATGCCTCAAAATGGAAAAAAACCGTGAAACTCAGAACAAGGGCGGGATAAGTGATGATGATACCATATGATACCATATGGGAGATAGGCGGTATTCATTATAATTGTGGGGGAACATTGCTGAGTGTAAAGCAACTTAATTCATTCCAAAGAACCAATCCTCAACCATATCGCCTCGTCCAAAATCATCAAAAACAGTTGCCAATCGCAATCAATCATTATATACAACCATATTTCGGAGTGCCTTTTTCAAACCTCCACTGTTTTGGGCCTCCATTTTGAGACATCTCCGATGGAGAGTCTGTAAGTCGCCGTAACAAAATCGCGTCAGTCGCGTGTACCGTGCAGGACGAGTTGTACAGTGTTGTGTCACACCTGGGACATTAAGGTTTACTCGGAGGATCACCCCACGGATCAGTGAGTTGTGGTTGATAGCCCAATCGTTCAAATCCACTAAAAAGTGACTAGTGGATATAAGAAAAAAATGGTCCAACGGTGATGTGGGTGTCCAATGAATGGTTGTTTTCCAGCATAAAGCCGGTAATTTTGAAATCAAAAGAAGGCACAACCAACTCATGAATGCATTGAATTGGTCTAAATTTCTACAGAAAAATCAATGATCTTGAAAATTCTGGTGGAAAGAGCGAACCTGTCCCAGATTCAGCCTGAGTTGTACAGGTGAAGGCGCGTGGAAAATAAGCAAGAGTTGTTGGTGGCTTCACGGGGCTTTGCGGGGAATTTTTATGGCTGTGTTTGAAAATGGGGCACTATCCCATTTTTGGTCAGACCCATTGGTGTTTTTTTTAACCCTGTTTTTCACGTCACTTCACGCGAAAAAGAAAGCTTCCCTGGAAACTTGGGAACGAAACGGCATAATGTGGGTAAAACAATAATAAACCATCCCCAATTTCACCATTTTTATAGGTGGTTTGGTAAAACGATGTTTACCATTCCCTGGCGGTAAAAAATTGCATTGTTTTAACCACATTAGTTGCCAGCCCAGGTGCCGGTCGACCCACCCCCATCTGGTCCCACCCTGTGGCCGTGAAGCTGTGAGGTCGGGGCTTGAGTCCAGCAGACTTGGAGGACATCCAGGCGGCCCGAGCGTCTGGTAAACCTTTACAGTTTGCTATTGAAAACGGCCATTGATAGTGGATTTACCCATTAATAGCATGGTGATTTTCCATAGCTATGTTAGTTTCCCAGAGGGTAAATTTTGTATTTTCCAAGAAAGCTTCATCTGTCTTTATAGAAACCAAGGTTTTCTCCTAAGATTTCCTTGAACCACATCCAATCATCAACTACACCCGTGGGATCCACACACTCCGCTGCCAATTTCAAAAGATGTGTACCCTGCAGTAGTGAAATGTGGCTGGCTGGAAATCGCCAAACCAGATGGAGGTTTCTATTTCCAGCCAGCCATTTTTTTTATTGCGAGAGGGTACCCTAGAGGGTCAACGGTTACACAGATGTGGTTTTCCACGAAGAGCATCCCATTCGGACAATGATCATCACACTTGGTGGTGGGTAAACTCCACATGGAACTGTAAACTACCGCACAAGGCGGTGGCGGAAGTTTCAAAGATAGGAAACCTATAGGAGAAGTGAGTTGTTGCGATGCATGGATGGCAGAGCGAACGCGCTGATGGACCGAAAGGTGGTTGGAATCGTGCTTTTTGGAGTGGTTGCAGTGGTCACTGGATGCACACCTGCTGGATGTAGTGCAGTGTAGTTATAGTGTGGTGTAGTGTAGTTGTAGGTGTAGTTGTAAAATAGTGTAGTGTAGCGTAGTTGGAGTTGGAGTTGTAGTTGTTGTGTAGTTGCAGGGTAGTGTACTTGTAGTCTCAGTTATATTCCGAGTGTGAGTGGTAGTGGTATTTGTATTTGTAGCAGTAGTTGTTGTAGTGTAGTCCAGCGCAGCGCAATGCAGTGCAGTGTAGTGGAGTGTAGGTGTAATGTAGTGTAATGAATTGTGCAGCTGTTGTTGTAGTCGGAGTGTAGTGTAATATGTCATAAGTGTCTGTAATGTAGTTAGTGTAGTGTAATTACCGTGTAATTAGTGTAGTGTAACGAGTGTAGTGTAGATTCGCGTAGTGTAGTTGTAGCTGTAGCTGTAGTGGTAGTTGTAGCTGTAGTTGTAGTTGTGGTATAGTACAAATGTAGTTGTAGTTGTAGCGTTCTAGCAGTAGTAGTAGTAGTAGTACTAGTAGTACTAGTAGTACTAGTAGTACTAGTAGTACTAGTAGTACTAGTAGTACTAGTAGTACTAGTAGTACTAGTAGTACTAGTAGTACTAGTAGTACTAGT
>Ga0126342_10009087_pt1 | contig 17808 bp, 9 predicted proteins | sample Cyp1metagenome_FD_92528 | JGI IMG/M metagenome (GOLD analysis project Ga0126342, IMG submission 92528) | Coral microbial communities from Lord Howe Island, Old Settlement Bay, Australia - Cyphastrea 1 metagenome | ecosystem: Host-associated > Invertebrates > Cnidaria > Coral ... | reverse complement strand
CCTAAAGGGCTGTATCCCTTGGAGTTGGTTCCCTAAGCCCACCCCAAGTGTCCCCAAGTGTCCCCTAAACCCACCCCAAGTGTCCCCAAGTGTTAACCTAAAGGGCTGTATGCCTTGGAGTTGGTTCCCTAAACCCACCCCAAGTGTCCCCAAGTGTTAACCTAAAGGTCTGTACCCCATGGAGTTAACTCTGAAGTCAACATACAACATGTCGGCTTATAATGAGTAAAAAAGTCGGCTTAAATGAGTCTCGGACCTTTTTAATAGCTATGTAACAGTCATTACCAGATAGATCCAGTATGTCACCATTGGGAAATCAATGGAACCAGGCCTTGGCATAGTTTGGCCATGTCAATGCGGAGATTCGGCAGTAGAAATGAGGATATCTACCATGAAAGATGCGGGAATTAGCCACTAGTAATATATATATATAATGGTAAATGAAAGTGGAGGGTCAAATTAGTTGGAGATTTTAGCGTCAGCCCCAGGCATCCCTGGGCTACATATTAACCAGCAAGAATGGCTTGGGGTGAGCCCAATGGATGTAAGTGGTGTTTAGAAGTTGTTTACTGGATATGAATTCCGCCACTTCTATAGATCCTCACATATCCTCTTACTATCTCTTACTGACACTGTGGTTATTTGTGCCAACTAAGCCCATTTAGATTGCCACTTGTCATGAAAGAAAGAGGCTAAAAGCTATCACAGAATGATTGCAATTAGAGTTCAGATGCTGAAACCAGTTGATCCACAGAAACTGTTCATATTCGTAGTATTGCAGCCAATCCGATTGTTAGGGGGCTTCATGGTGCTTCATGTTCGACCATTTTGGCCCCTGTTGGCTCATAGCAATGCAGGTTTATTGTTGCTTACCGCCCCACCTGGCTATTGCCCTGTAGGATGCTGTAGGCCTGTAGATTATTGTGCTTCATGTGCTTCATGTTCGACCATTTTGGCCCCTGTTGGCTCATAGCAATGCAGGTTTATTGTTGCTTACCGCCCCACCTGGCTATTGCCCTGTAGGATGCTGTAGGCCTGTAGATTATTTTCCTGCTATAGACATGTTTGACAAAGCAAAAGGTTGCACCATCCCATTTTATACATGTGTTCAAGAGTTTGATCCCTTTCATTTTCTTGGCTAGATCATGCTAGATCAATTTACCAGGCACTTTATGGATCCAAGTACTTCCTTCTCGAAGTGACAAATCAGCCCCCAGTCATCATATCATATCCCAGTCATACCATCAGTTGGTTATGCATCCCATTGTCTCCCCATTAATATCCAATTGCTTCCGTTGATATTAACCCTAGTACTACAAGCCATCGATTGTCATCATTCTCCATTGGTGCAATCCCTATTTGTTCATGCTTTGCCTCGTTAGCTCCCTTTGTTTTTCTTGCTTAAAAATTAATTAAATCATGTTAAATTGCCATTCTGGTTAATGTCAAGTGGATTCAGGAAAGACGTTGCAAGGTATACCCTGACCTATAGGGGGGGGGTGATTAATCCGATGTTGGCCATCGCCGCGCTTCGCCCGCGGCGGTCCCCCAGGTCCCCCTGTCCAGGTCGCCGAAGAGGCGCGGACGTTGGGCAAAAGCTGGATTTGACCAACAAATGGGGCGCTTGATGGGGTTCAGTTGATATGTGTTCACATATATATATATATATATGAATTACATATGATTATATAAGTTGATGAATTTTAAGTGGGTTTCCAACTATGATAGCTATATAGGAATTATGCTGGGTATCTATTGATATTATTATAGAGTTTTGAAATGTGTAAACTAACCAAAAAACATCCAAACACTGGGGGGCAACACCTTGCATGAATAAAGATCATATTCAGCCCTCTCATGTTAGTCATCTAGCCCGCGCATGTTAGTCTTACATGTGCCCTGAAACCATTGATCGCCTTTGATGGTTGGGAAAGTGAGGATATGCCATGTGATTTTGGGGTTACATGTATGCATTATGTTTGACCGGATGACCACGACCATGATGATGATGATGATGATGATGATGATGATGATGACGATGACGATGACGATGACGATGACGATGACGAGGTGTGAATGTTTAAGAACAGAAAACAGTGTTTGTTCAGGAGGCTTTCAGGGCCATTGGTTGTGAGGTAATCTGTTGGTCCCAGGTCCCAGGCCACTGTTTCACCCGGGTGCTGAAGATTTGAAGTGCGCTATGGGACAACCCCCACAGGAAGCGCCTCTGGACAAGAAAGTTGGTTTTTAACATTAAAAGTAAGTAGGTCGAGCAGGATTTCTGGTCGATGTACAGTAGCTTTAGTTTGATGGGGGTCTAAACCGAAAAGCTTAAGTGGGGGGGTACCACCTTGTAGTAACCAAAAGGAATTGGGTCATTAGGCATGGATGGGGACATAAATAGCTGACCCAGAAATCCGAACTTCAGACTGCAGTGCACATCTCGTGCTGACGAGAGATCAAGGTGAGAAGGTACTGTACCAAGTCACCTTATTGAATCCTTTTGATTCATGTTTCATTCAAATGAATCGCTCAGCCCAATGTCCGGCTGGCAGAACTAAATGCATTTGCACAGTTGACAGTTAAATAAAACCTATAGAAGTAAACAAAAAGTCAACGCTAAAACTCTGCTACGTAAACCGTGGGCAACCCCAAGTATTTATTTTAACGCGACCCTGCATGAATTAACACTAAACCATTCACAGACGAAACCTGAGCAAACATGAATTGATCCGTCTATCGTGTTTATGTATGTTCATGTTGTTCAGTCTTTTATATGTTGTTCTTTCTCAAGATCATATACACACGTGTGAGCAGAAAATGGAATTACAATGAATTACGTCTATATATATAATATTATATATATATATTGTTCATAACAGCATATGTACATAACATATATCATATCTAGATAAAAAAAACATAAACATATTTTTCGGATAATACATCGGATATATCATTAATATATGTTTGAACCACCAAATTCCACAGCAAAAACACTGCTCTCAAAAACGGTGCAGGAAAGATCCGCCTCGGCGGCGAGACTCCTTGAAAGATATCCCACAGCAGGTGGTGAACCGTGCAGGACCTGGTCTTCGGTGGCGAAAAAACCCGAAGAAATTGCTGGATCATCCCACGGCAATGTGAGGCCCCCGTTAGATATGTGAACGTTGGTTTAGCAAAAGCCCCAGTAACTAGTTCGTTATAAATACCATAAACCATAGTGACATTGGAGTTATGTTCACCAACTGAACGCTATCGAGCTGGGGCATCACATTGTAAGTTTTATCCCTGGTTCAGGAGTCGGGTCCACTGGGTTATTTTCCAACGGATTCGTGGATCTACCAAGGATGCATGGAAATGATTGTGGTGGAATGCGAGTATCTTTACATCGATAGAAACACACAAGATCTTTTACCCGAGTTGCATCAACATCGGCACAGTTTATTATTCAAGATGTTTTTTTTTGAACGCGTAGTTCCTTCGCATCCGCAGTGACTAACTAGCTGAGAGGCAACCCCTTAGCAACTAGGTTTTTACCCAACTCCGTGACTCGCACAATTGTTGCTTGGGAACTCAATTTCAGCCCTGCATATAGGACACTTGTTTTTGGTGTCATCAATTCCAAGAAATCTCGGGTATGGCAGCTTAAGGCTGATGCCTATGTTCATTTTACCTCCACGGGGTTGTTAGAAAATCGTTTTCCTCAGTAGAAGTGAAATAAATGGGGAATTTATCACCCGCACCCGCATTGTTTGTGGGTTGTGCCCTCCAGCAATTTAGCACAGCCTATTGCTATCGGCAATGACACATTCATAGATGATTTTGCATGTTAAACATTGCTGGTTGGTGGTTTGGAACATGTTTTATTTTCCATGGTATCTGGGATAATCCTGCCCATTGACTTTCATATTTTTCAATATGGTTAAAACCACCAACCAGATTGTCATTCTCCATAGCAAAACATGAAATTTTAGTGACACTTCTCAAATCACCAGAGGGTAGTATCCTCATATTCCAGGAGCACCAGCGAGCCAGCGACCGGGCAAGGGAACTCTGGAAGCTTGTCATTTGAGTTTTTTTTTCTAGAACAACTTAGTTAGGTCATTGTTTGGTGGAAGCAATAGTAATTACAGTGTTTTTTTTTGGATTATGATGGGTCTGACATTTGGTGTTTATCATGTTTTTTTTTTTTTTATCATGTTTTATCCCATCCTTATTTTCGGAATCTAATCCCTTACTCCGTTCATATTTATACCCCAGCATTTCATGGATACGGGCATGATCAATGGTAATTTCAGGATCCTAAAATGGTTAGGTCATTGTTTGGGGGGATATTCCCTAAAAAAATGGAATCGGTACCTCCAATCAACCGGTTCCTGTTGCATGACCATTGCCCTGGGACCATTATGGTTGGGGGTTGTTTAATACGAACAGGTTTTATCCAGGTTGACCCTTAAGTCACGAGTAGTCGGCGCCATAATTGGCGATCATGGGCTGAAGAAACAATGGGGGCCCCCAAAGGATAGCTAAGTTGGTGAACATAACTCCAATAACTATGGGTTTATGACACTTATAACTTATAACTATACTTATATAGTGGGTTTTATAAACCAACAAACATAGCTTGGGGGCACCTTGTATCAGTATGGTCCGGAATTCAGAACACTATTGTTCAGAATGGTCTTAGCATGCGAGCAGGAGGTCAGTGTGATGTCTGTACAGACTGTTGCTTAAAAAGAAATCGACCATGTTTGGATAGGGCGAAGAGCTATGGAACGGAACATCTGGTGAGATGATTGACAGTCCAAACTGGAATCAAGGACCTATCCTAGACCCAAATGCAGGAGTGGGAATAGGAGAAGCAGAATTTCAAGCACCTGAGTGCCACCCCAGGAATCATGAGTAAAATATTTGGCTACTCAACCTAAATGGAGGAGTTAGATTCAGTTAGATCGAGCTGACAACAATGACCTCCAGTCCAGATCTGTGAGACCATTGATTTCATTTGCTCGTGCCGCTCCAAACAACACATATGCTGCGCCATTTCAACACGACGGTGTGGTCTCGTGGACGTGCTGTGCTGCGATGCAGTCTGGTACCAATGTGAGGCCCCCGTTCGATAGCTAAGTTGGTGAACATATCTCCAATGTCAATGGTATTTATAACGAACTAGTTACTGGGACTTTTGCTAAACCAACGTTCACATATCAAACGGGGGCCTCACATTGTACCAATGTTGACCAATCAGGCAATGTATCCTTTGGTGGCATCATATGAGAATCAACACGTACCACGGTTCCCTTTTTGTTTTTCGCCCCGTCACGGTGGATGGTTGCGAAATATGAAGAAATCCTGCACCAGTTAGGTGGTGTAAACATCCCATTATTTCTTTTGGCTTTCTACCATCCTTTCGGTGGTGCAGGATTTCGCAACCATCCACAATAGGAAACTATTCTCAATATCTTGTTTTGAAGTGGTGGGAAGGTTGATTCTTCATGAGAGAATTTAAGTAAATACTCCCTTCTTTACCCTTTGGAAAATGCGAATTCCACGGTGTCTTGGTGTCCTGGTGTCACCAACCCAAAACAGTACAAACCAGCCTATACCCGTCCTGAAATTACAAAGGAAGTGGAACACAACTACAGTTTCTAGATGATCATTGGAATTTGAAGATTCTTTAGGATATGGATAACTATATAACTACGTATATTGTGATTTCCACCTTCTAAGTGGATAAGTCAACAGTTGAACATTGGGATTTGTCCATGTAGGATGAGGGGCTTCAAATAAACCAACCATTGGGTGATCCAGTTTGTGTTTCCCTCAGGGTCAAGCTTGATACATGGTCGAAGGCCTGCAGAGGTACATGAATGGTGAGTAGCTTGAAATATAAAGAATGGAAGATGCCAGAGGCAGGGGTGTTGTAAAATGTAAGTGTACATGCTTAAAAATTGTTCTACATGGCCTATTTTTAAAATGTTCCTCGCAAGGATGCGTTTTTTCATGATGTTTCCATGTCTAGATATCAAACTCCTATGAGGTACTGAACATGTTTCATATACCATCTGGTTATTTGTTACATAGCCATGGAAAATCACCATTTTTAATAGGTAAACCGGTAAACCATCTATTTCTATGGCTTAACCATGGCTATGTTAAATAGCCAGATGGTAACACGCCCAGCTGGTCACTGGTCACTGGAGTCTCAGGAAGGACGCGGAGCTGATGTGTTTCTCGGTTGGTCGGTTGATGGAATTGGAATCCCAATCAAACCACTGGGGGATTTTTTAGTCCAGGGTTGAAGTGCTACCGGTAGTTTACATTTTTTGTTTAAATTGTTTGTTTACAAATTGTGTCCATGCTTAATTAATTACATACATTGAATATCATTGAAGTATATTCTATATAGTATATAGTCTGTAGTCATCATGTGCATGTCTATATATTAGTATTTTATTATTTGATATGACATGTATATATAATATATAAATGATATTATGTCTATATGTATATACGTCTACCAATCGAATCTACTCCAAAGCTATCCAATCCACCTCACTCTTGTGCGATAAAATCAAACCTGATCCAATCAAATCTAACAATTTTGTTTGAAATGTTCAATCCATATATGTCTAACTAGCTCTTTATTTATCTCTTTATCTATATCTTTGTTTATCTCTCGATCGCTCTATTTCTCTATTTATTTGATCTATTTACTGTACTGATTTCTCCATGCATCCATCTATCGATCTATCTCTACAATATGTATATATCTATATGTTTCTAGATCCATATATGTATATACACTTATAGTACTCATACTTGTCCGTTTAAGATTGATTAAAACCACCAAAGTGCAAAGGCCTTTCAGTTGTGGGGCCCTGCAATGACGTTGTCGTTGTCATCCGAAGGTCGAAGCAGAAGGTGTCAAATCGGAAGCAGGTGGACCTCATGGGCCTGTCCATATGTATATAATATATATTGATACAATGTGAGGCCCCCAAGATATAAGTTGGTTTATAAGCCCCAGTAGCTATAGTTATAAATACCATAAACCATAGTTATTGAAGTTATAAACCAACTTAGCTATCTTGGGGGCCTCACATTGTATATATATAATATATTGATATGTTTGTTGAACATCTTTGAGATATTGATGGCATTATTTCCAAACCAATGGGCATGTTTTAGATTCAGACACATTTGGGGATTTGAAGCTACACCAGTGAAACCTGGCCGGAGCAATTCTGAGGACCTCCCAATACGTCCGAGATTCAGCACGAACATCGATAGAAGGTTGAAAGGATTCGATGTATGTGGGATTTGAGCATGTCCAAGCTATACTGTAGAAACTATATAGATGCTAACTGCATTCCGCAACAATCATGCGTTTACGGGCTATTTGATGAATCATCAACAATTAAAGCCACGTGGTACGTGTAGGTTCCAACTATTTGATGTGGGTTTGTCCCAAAAAACATGAGGCACCCCCAAAAATCCAACGCTTGCTCTTCACATTCCCGTATTCAAATTGCAATGTAATAAATATTACTGGAATTGTCATTATGTCTCTTCATACATATCCCCATTTTGGGTTAGTGTTTTACTCCCAACTTTGTCTAACCCCTGGGAGAAAAAAAAACAGCAGCTCCGCAGGTGGACAGCGACGACGAAGCCACGCCGCGGGCGGCTTCAAAACCACATGCAGAGCCACACTCCAGGTGCTGCTGGTTGAGCGAACCTGGAGGGGGAAGTTGGGCTAACCTTACAATAAACCCTCTGGGAAATTGACATAGACCCTGAAAAAGTATATATATATACATATATATATAGTGGAAACTAATCTTCCTGAAACATAATGAAAAATGCATTCTTTGTAGTGGGAACTAATCTTCCAACCCCGACAACTGCTAGGGTCTATGTTAATTTACTGGAGGCTAAGCCATAATATAATAATGTAATGTACCTAAATCAAGAATATATGGTAAATCCAGTAATCAGCCCAATTTTTTTTAGGATACGATGGAACATTGATTCAAGGATATACCGTATTTGCTGTCATCAAATGTGGCTGGAAAAATCCCCGAAATCATCGCCTTAGGTTGGGATACAGCATTATAGAATCCCTATACAACATTATACAACTATGGTTTTAAAGCCACTTCACTTATGGGTTAAACATTCGCACATCCTAAATCTATATATTATGAAAACTAGGAGGTTCCGGGGTCCAACTTTATTCTACTTCATTTTCTCTGGACTCAGTAGATCACCAACCGGGTTGCATTTCACTTGGCGCCTGCAGGCGATCGGCACGTTCCAAGTCCTCACAACGAACCGTTGAAGCTGTGACTTGGGAGCAGGTTGTGTGGGATGAGATGGGAATGGGTCCGTCACCAAATCTACCCTCTGGTAATTCAACATAGCTATTGAAGCCATGGCCATAGAAATAGTTGATTTACCCAGCTACAAAATGGTGGTTTTCCATAGCTATGTAAACGTTTACCAGAGGGTAATAGTCAATAGTAATCAAACGCGGCAATTGAAAATCCTCAATTTATAGATGATCCCAGCTATAAACCTCCATTGTAGGGGACTTTCCATTGCCAAGTTTGATTACCAGATGGTACCCCATGGGCCGCGCAACTATCTTGATCGACCCAATACGAAACCTGATTTGTGCATATTTGTGCGAGGTGCGGGAAAACTGAATTATAGTTGCATTGATTGGGACTGTGCGGTCAGCCCTTGACTGTTTTGAAAACCTGGCATGTAAAAAACATGCATAGGGGATCATAGGGGTACATTTTTGAACCACCCAAAACTGTTTGACAGGTCCAGAACTTCAGGATACACCAAACATGTTCCCTCTGATTTTCACTACATCCCATTTTTGGCCATGATCTTCACATGATTTGGACATTGCTAGTTTGGGCATCGGTTCCGACACCCAAAACCATGATTAGCCAATAGTTATGCCTAGCCACTTTGCTATCGATTACCGGGGGGGCCATATTGTAGGATTTCCCCATCAAGCACCAGATATGGTGTGTTTCACTCAGGTAGATGAGAGAGGAGGTACCCTGGGGATGGGGTCATGTTTGGTGATTTCATGACTGAAACAGGTCGGCGAATACTGGGCAAAGCATCAATTCTATGGCCTGAGAGCTCCCCCCCAAAAAAGATAGAAGTTGGTAGAATCCTAGCAAAATCTATTTGTGTTGGGGTTTATATATGTAGAGTTGGTAGAATCCTGCCAAAATCTATTTGTGTTGGGGTTTATGTAGTTCCAGATTGAACATTTTCCGGATTTGTTGTCCGGTTCTTTTGTTTGTAGACCTGAAACTGTTGAAACATTTAAGAAGCGAACATGAAAATAACATCAAAAGCACAGCTTGCCATGTGGCCAGAAAACATGCATGTTCTTCTTCTAGAAAGCAGGTCGGTTTTGGTTGTTGTTGAATTCATTTGCCTTGCCTGCTACCTGTGCGCTATATGCCTATGATTTGTTGGCAACCTGGAGGATGATACTGCACTTCCTGAGAAGGGACTTACTGTAGCAACCAAGATCATTCCTCAGAAGGTACATGGATCCATAATGATCCATACAATAAATATTATAATATATATATATATATGTATACATATAGATATATACTGGTATAAGGTATAAGTATACAGTATTACTATACAATAGTACACAATAATATATAGTTTAAATATAATATAAAGCATAACGACACGATCCCTTACAAGGAGTGGACATTGCACAATCTTCCGCCAGGTTCCCAACGGGGGACTGCTGATTTTCCACAGGCGGGAGAATGCTGCAGTGTAGCCTGTGGGGAATGCTGCAGTGTAGCACCACACTTGGTGTTTTTTAGTTTTGTTGGGACTAGATGGGTTTAGCATAAAAATCCCAGTTGAAGTTGAAAAACTCAGTTGAAGTCATTTTGGTTGACCAAAAATATCAATCAACACCACTAGGTCCTTAGGTCATACACATCCAATTATATATATATATGTATATAGATACTCTACATCGGTTGAAGCCTTGGGTAGGTTTTTGTGACGTCGAAATCACCAAAATCTGAATTGTTCATGATTTCTTGATGAGTTGTCACGTGTCATAAGATAGGTAAAGTTCATGCCTGTGTGTTCGCGACAACATCTTTTAATGGTGGGAACCCAATGGCAGAAAGCCAGAAACCTACCACTTGGGGATGGTTTACGGCATTTTATGTGCTGAATTCCTTATTTTGTCTGATTTAACCAGTGTGCAAATGACATGGCACAGGCTTCCAAAATCGAACAAAGGGAAAAAAACACCTCAAGACTTACCCAAAGTCAAAAGCACCGATTTGGGGGTTTCTTAAGATGGGGGCTCCTCAACACCATGGGTTTTAATACTGTTTTGGTCTAAATGTTCCTTGATTTGGGATGCCCCAGGTTAGGTAACCTCCATATTTCACCCAACGGTTTTTTCTTAACGAAACACCACAATCACCGGGCGCTTGGATAGAGATCACCAGGAGTTGTAGGCATGTTGATCCGAAACTCAACTTATGGCCAGTTGTGGCCCAACCAACAATTACGAATGGGATTAATTATAATGATGTATATAACATTAGTATACATTAGTTACTTATAAGGACGTTTATCCCAGTTTTAATCTTTAGAACATGCTATAACTGTTAGTTGGGCGCTGTAGTTTCCCAAAAAGTTCTGGAGATGCTCCGTAGAATGAGAGTCCAGAAAGCCCATACTGCTGAAAAGCCCTCCAGAAAGCATGGGTTTAGTATTGGAGCTTAGCCGCTATGCATTTGTGCGGCCCAAAGCCAGGTGTAAAAAACACCCTCAGAGATTAGAAACCCAGTGATAGTATCAGTAGAGACTCTAGAGTCCCACTATTCATGATTTATGATCATAATAAGTATTTAAAGTATTACCAAGCCATTTAGAAGATTTTATAAGCACTTATAAGCCATTCATTTAAATGATGTAATAATCATAGATGATAATGATATTGGTACTTAATCATAATAAGCATTGATGACAAGGATTCATAACTGGTTGGTGGTTTGGAACATTTGGATTATTTTTCCACATATTGGGAATTTCATCATCCCAAGTGACGAACTCATATTTTTTTCAGAGGGGTAGGTCAACCACCAACCAGATAAGTATTACAGAACCATGGTCATCAGGGCACGCGCGCCATGCGAGCGCCCCAGGACGAAGTTCCTCTTGGCGATCGGAAAGTTCCCAGGACGTTCGGACCTTGCATCGGCTGGCGTTGAAATGGGGAAAACATGGCGTTTAAGATGATCATGTTGAACACAAATCCATGAATAAATATGGATATATCATGATTTATATGTTGAAGATGATATATGAATGATTTATTTTGTTGAAGATGATGTATGAATATATATATATATATATACATATATTAATACACATTATCCAACAAAATGTTGCTTCTATGATTCTATGTCTGAAAAGAAACGTCTTGTTTCATCAACAGGGTGCAACCCAGAGAATCCAGTTGAAGCAGCAAAGCAGCAAAGCAGCGTTCAGGTCTGCAAATGGCCAACGTTTCCCGGAATTTCGGAGTATGTTCAGATGTGTTCAGCCTCTCTTAGTCATCCAACTTTGAGCTGTGATTCATTACCCTCTGGTAATTTAACATAACTATGGAAAGTCACCATTTTGTAGCTGGGTAAATCCACTATAAATGGGCCATTTTCCATAGCAAACTGTTAGTTTACCAGAGGGTATATTGCTTCGTTGTTGAGCCATTGAGGTCAGCTAAGCAAAGGAAGGCAGATGTGAAAGATGCCGCCCGGGGCTGCAGTTGCGGGGTTGAGTCAAAGGGGTTTGCAAATGGTCATCATCATAGTGGAGTTGGTGTTTCTATATTTTTGATTTTACTTGGAGAACGCTACAGGTATTGGTGAAAATTGGCTTACCTCCTGAAGAATCGGAGCATTCATGCCGAAAGTTGTGCGTGAAAGTTTTTGCAACGTGTGTATTTTGTAGGTCATACACAGATATGTTTCCAAAGTTGACGGAACAAGAAGAATAACCATCATGGGTAGACGATGGTAAATGATGGTAAAGGACGATAATTGAATATAAACCATGGTAGTATAGATGACAGTAAATGTCGGCACATGACAAAAATAATGGTAGATGATGACATAACGATCCATGGTTTGCCAGTTTTGCCATAGTGTTCCCACTTTTGCAATATCATCACTGGTCGGGACGAACCTTATCTCTAAATGTAGCAACCAAACCTTTTTCGCCCAAGCCAATCTATAGACTCTGAAAAACAACTGAACCATGGTTGTTGTTATTTAGTCATAGCTAGATTTATAAGATGACCACTATATACCACTTTTGTTGTTCTAAAATTGTTTGACAATAACAACCATGGGAAGGTTATGTAGTACTCGTACTAAATTACTATATATATAAGTTGTTTGTGCTGTAAGGGTGTTTCCAACATTGAGAAGATAATGTATAAAACTAGGCATTCGACCCTTACAAATAGTTGGTACGTCTTTCCATTGCTAAAAGTTATTTGAGAGTCTAGGTACACTTTAGACTTTGTTGGCGTAGTCTGCACGCGTCAACTAGTTGTAGTCCCCAAGCCTTTTCTTACCTTGAAAAAGGGAATATTAATGAACAGTGCAGTTGTTGTTTCTGGATTTTTCTGGATTTTGTGGGTGTGTCTCACTTTTTGATCCAGCTTTTTGACACTCAAAACGAATGGGAGATGACTCCATCTATCAAATACCACAAGGTGCCCCCCAAGATATAAGTTGGTTTATAATCCCCATTAACTATAGATATAACCCCCATAAACCCTAGTTATTGGACTTATGTTCACCAACTTAGCTAACGAACTGGGGCACGACTTTGCATCTTTGGGCTTGTCCAAAGATGGTGAAAACCGCGCATCCACCGCCTTAGTGCCAAGGTCCACAACGATGAGACGTCAAAAAGCCGCAAACTCGGACGCAGCTTTGTTCGGGTCGTTTCTCAGATCCAAAACTGATTCCAAAACGAACTAAGAATGAATAGCTGAACTGGATTTTTACTATGCTTCAAGCAGCCCAGCTATACCACGTCAGAATAGCGAGTTCAACGTTGACGTTTTGACGTTTAGCCGCTGGGCTCTGTCAATCTCTGGCATTTCGATCCCATGATCCCAGAAGGAGAAGTGTATAGCGAGATATGGCATTGTATACTGAATATACTGAATATGTATCTTTCTATATATATATATATATTATAATGTGTATACTGAATGATGTGTATACATATATATATATATATATATACATAATGTAATGTGTACGCTATTATCATTCTCACATGTATCATTGCATGCTATGCATGGTTGCTGTTTTGTGGTTTCAATCCAACCAAAGTTCAAGCAAGCCATGGTTGCAACGTTCAAAAATAGGGATGACGCAGAGATTTTGAATTGATTCAGCTGACAAGCCATCAGCAGGATGTGCTCCCATCTCTGCATTTGTTGGCACATCTAGCTTGGTAAGCCATATGTTTGACCACATTTTTACTGGGAAGTTTCTGATTCTGGAGTCAACAGTGGTGTCCTCTTCAGGTCCTGAAGCAATAGTCTGAGGTCCAAGAAGAGCTGGAAGCAAGTCGCCAACCCCTGCACGAACACCCAGAACTCCCAGGTGGTGGTACTTACTGTATGGGCCAATAGCAATACCCAAACAGTTGCAGAAACACTTAGAGGCCCAGAATTGGGTGGAAACCAATACAGGAAACACATGTAAGGGCAAAGCACAGGAAAAATTCCCCCTCCATGTGATCGTTCCATTGATGAACATCATTCCATGGAGGATCTTGTTTTCCTCCCTGGGATGGTGTTAGTGGGCTAGCCTTGTTGGTCAGTTGTCCACATTTCAAGATTGCTCTGCAGGGAACTTGGTGATTTTGCCATGTTCTTGGATCATCTTGGATCACCATTGCCCAGAGGAACATCAGGAATTGTGTCTTCGGAAAAAAGGTTTGATGCTTTAATAAGGTGTCAGATATGACACATGGATGGTCATTGACTGTAGGGCAGGTCGCTAACCCTAGCAAAGCTTGCACAAACAAGACATTAAGACTCAGCATGCTGTGCAACTACACTTTTTTGCTATTGGTTTATCCTATTATAGATGTGCTGTTTTTTTTTGGAAAACCCACTCACTTCGTTTGTGATTTGGATACATTAAAAACAGGAAACCATCAAAAAACCAGCACCTGCTGTCGTCATCGCCGTTCCACCGATGTGCGATGTCGTTCCTAAGGAGTCTTTCGGACGCCGAGCAGATGTGTTTCTTGGTTGCGATGAGGATGATCCGAGGCACGTCAGAGGGTCACATTCCCGACGTCGGGGTCACATGTTCAACAAGAAATCACAAACTGATCAATATATGTATATAATATATGTATATGTATATATAAAATATGTATGTATGTATGTATGTATGTATGTATGTATGTATGTATGTATGTATTTATGTATGTATGTATGTATGTATGTATGTATGTATGTATGTATGTATGTATGATGTATGTATATATATATATATATGTATATGTATTATGTATATATAATGTATATGTATTGTATGGAGGTTTCGTAAACTTGGGGGTACTATCTATAGCTGGATGGTTCATAATGGAGAATCCATCTATAAATGGACAATTTGATGATACTCCCATGACTTTGGAAACCTCGTCCATATAGGAATGGACGTTGTTTTGGGAATGGGCCGAAACTCCGAAAAATCACAATGCCAAGCTGAAGCCAGACCTGTAGGCCTATCGTACTTTGGAAATGCCATCTTCAAACTGCCTATAGAATAATGTAGGTATTTTATGATTGAAGAATGAAATGTGACCACCAAATTCTGTATTAAATTGGAAAGATTATATCAAAATTACGTTTGGTTTGCAGTCTCAAACTTAGCGACTTTCTGTCACAAAGGTCATTTTCAATCCGATGAGCTTTGGTTGACCAACATTCTGACGGGTTGAAATGATCAGTCAGCACATATCAGCACTTGGAATTCCTCTTGCAGAGTGATACCCCATAGTTCGGCAAGTTGCTTTATAGCGATATGAAGGGTTTATGAAGGGTTATACAGTTGGGTGGGTTTAGAATAGTTTTACAACTTACAATGCATTGTTTCTGTGTTGACTTCGATCATTCTGAAGACGCAACATGCTGCAAATCCCAACATCCACCAGCCCACGCCGACAGTGAAATCTTCAGGTCGCCGTCCGCAGAAAATCAGGTGGGACGCTGATGGCACATGATGGCACCAGATCCAGAAGTCCTGGTCGAATCCTTTAGTATTGGATCGATTAAGATATTTGCGCAGCCCATGGGGAACCATCTGGTAATCAAACTTGGCAATGGAAAGTCCCCATTGTATGGAGGTTTATAGCTGGGACAATCATCTATAATCTTACTGGTGCTTAACGCAGGGAATGAGGGAATGATCCATTTCATCACTAGTAATTTCATCATCCCAGCAACCCCCAGCATCCCATGTTTAGCACCAGTAAGCAATAGTAGCATATTACGTAGCTATATGCTATAAATAGTGGAAATATCGCCAACAAACATGGGTGATATCTTAAAACATATACATATACCACACTGTTTGCTGGTTGCAATCTCTGAATCTCAATCAAAACCCCTTTTCTATGTTTATATATACTTATTTCATATCTATTTTAGGAGAGTATACCCTTTAATTATATATCATCAACTATACTCCGTTAGACATGATATACTCCAATCATTTCACTGATCGCAACTCATGATTGTTTGTTTTGATGGCATACTTGGATGTCCATTCCAGGAATTGCAACTGGACAACGCACAATCCATGCGATATTGCATCAAACAATAAGGCTAAGATCGATCCACAGATCTTCCCTTTTCACCAATCCAATGCATGAGAATACTGGGGTATCAGGTATTACCCTCTGGCTATTTCACAATATTTAACATAGCTATGGAAAATGGCCCATAGAAACAGATGATTTTCCCACACCAACCTCCATTTACAAGGGATTTTCCATGGCTTTGTTAAATAACCAGATGGTATTGTGCTATACCCTCTGTTAAACTAACATAGCTATGGAAAATTCACCATGTTTAATGGGAAAATCAACTATAAATGGGCCATTTTCAATAGCTATGTAACAAATTACCAGAGGGTATATACATGGTACACCAGGTACATTGCATGTATTAAATTTTGCCGGCGCAAACCACAGGTGGACCGCGACGGTTTCTGCGACGCTGGAAGCGACGTGGGAAGCGAAAAAACCGTGGAGCCGAGTGAAGAAAGACGTTCGAGGCGATGGACTAGCAGCAAAACATGGTGGTACCCTCTGGTAAACTAACATAGCTATGGAAAATGGCCATTTATAGTGGATTTTCCCTTTAAAAATCGTGAGTTTCCATAGTTATGTTAGTTTACCAGAGGGTAATGGTGTAATGGTGGTGAGAATGGAATAATAATATCACCATGAGATAGTCACTGTAATAACATCATGTTTATCGTACCACTTATGTTATATCATTTTAAAATACCACTGTTTTATTATATGTGATATTATCATCTGTTATGATATGATTAATAATGGGATAATAATATGTTTTTTTTTTTTTTTTCTGTACCACCATCATTATATTATATGATGATCCCATATTATCACATGTTATGTTGTATCACAATTATATAATGGAACCAGGGTGATTGTAGATTACAGTCATGAGAACACATAGCAATAGTATGTGATGATATGGGACAATTGTTGATAATATTTCAATATGGGATAATCGCAACTTTGTTGGTGGAATAATTGTGATACTCGTTGATTATCTAAGGGATTGCTATGGAGTTTACTATGGACAGTCACCATTTTGAATAGGATCATCATCAAGGTTATCATCTATTTCTATGGACAATTTTCCATAGCTATGTTAAATATCTAATTACACAGTAATGTGGGATCAGAATTGGATAATCAGATAATATAAGTAGAATATGGATAAGATAAGGTGCATGGGATAGGAATAGGATAAGAATTGGAGAATGTAATTGGGATGTAATCAGTATTATTATCCTTAGGGCTACTCCAAACACCTTCTGAGACTGGGAAATGGGAGGTGCAAGGAAATGGTAAATATGTTCAACTTCTCAGATGCTATTTGGAGCACTAGGGATGGGAAAAGAATGGGATTAGAATTGGATAGTATAATTTTCCCTCCCCGTTCATATTAACCATTCTCCATAAACCATGCTGGAATGTAGGTAATAAAGCCACTGTATCACCTGGAAGCATATCATGGTGGTACCCCAAAGACGCGAAAGCCGGGCATCATCTTCGGCACAAAAACATGGCTATTGATCAGGATATGAATGGGGCTGGCAATTCCCAGGTAAGAATGGAGATATTCCATGGTACCAAAAAATATGGGTCACCATTCCAGGTACCAAAAACGGCCATGGTGATTCATATTTTTTTGGTACCCTTTGGGACCCAGGCTGGCGGCGTCTTTTTGGATCCATGATTGGGGTGATTTGAAGCATTCCCAGCATTATAATTAAAGTATTATATTTATCTATCTATATATACCCTATGGATCCAAGTACCTTCTCAGGAAGTGTTTGGGGTATAATTTACTATAATTTGGAGGGTCAAGTACCTTCTCAGACAGTGTTTGGATCCATAGGGATATATATATAT
>Ga0126342_10009086_pt1 | contig 17808 bp, 14 predicted proteins | sample Cyp1metagenome_FD_92528 | JGI IMG/M metagenome (GOLD analysis project Ga0126342, IMG submission 92528) | Coral microbial communities from Lord Howe Island, Old Settlement Bay, Australia - Cyphastrea 1 metagenome | ecosystem: Host-associated > Invertebrates > Cnidaria > Coral ... | reverse complement strand
TGCCAACTCGTCGCTAAGCTCTTCGCCAACTTCCCAGCTCAGTGCGCACTGCTGGACCTCAACCTGCGAGCTGCCCAGCTCAGTGTGCACCGCTGGACCTCAACCTGCGAGCTGCCCAGCTCAGTGTGCACTGCTGGAAACCGGGGACCTGCCCAGCTCAGTGTGCACCGCTGGACCTCAACCTGGGACCTGCCCAGCTCAGTGTGCACCGCTGGACCTCGACCTGGGACCTGCCCAGCTCAGTGTGCACTGCTGGACCTCAACGGGCAGATAGAATGCCAGAAGATATGCCAGATAGAAAGTCAGATAGAATGCCAGAAGATATGCCAGATAAAATGCCATGAGATATGCCAAATAGAATGCCAGAAGATATGCCAGATAGAATGCCAGAAGATATACCAGATAAATGCCAGAAGATATGCCAGATAGAATGCCAGAAGATTTGCCAGATAGAATGCCAGATAAAATGTCAGATAATATGCCAGAAGATTTGCCAGATAGAATGCCAGAAGATATGCCAGAACATATGTCTGAAGATATGCCAGATAGAATGCCAGAAGATATGCCAGAAAATATGCCAGAAGATTTGCCAGGTAGAATGCCAGAAGATATGCCAGAAGATATGCCAGAACATATGCCAGAAGATATGCCAGATAGAATGCCAGAAGATATGTCAGAATATATGCCAGGAGATATGCCAGATAGAATGCCAGATAGAATGCCAGAAGATATGTCAGATAGAATGCCAGAAGATATGCCAGATAGCATGCCAGAAGATATGCCAGATAGAATGCCAGAAGATTTGCCAGATAGAATGCCAGAAGATATGCCAGAACATATGCCAGAAGATATGCCAGATAGAATGCCAGATAGAATGCCAGAACATATGCCAGAAGATATGCCAGATAGAATGCCAGATAGAATGCCAGAAGATATGTCAGATAAAATGCCAGAAGATTTGCCAGTAAGACAATGTATAAATGTCATGGTGGGGATCACACGAAGTAAAGTAATTTTTTGTGATGGGTCACTTTAGGAAATCCAAGGCTAAGAAAATCAAATAAGCACTTTTTGGATCTGTTTGGTTGTTTTTTTTTGCACTCCACCTGGGATGATGACGACGAGGACGATGATTGCGATTCCATCGTAGCTTCAAAGCGTGAGCCAAAGGATGTAATGCCACTCCAATGTGCCGCAAATTCAGGTTTTCAGGTTTTCGGCTTGTTCTAAATATCCCATACAGTACATGTTGTAGTTTCAAACCGCTTCGCCAAAATATAATATATATATATATATATGTATATATATATATATATATATATATGTATGTGTATATTATATATATATTGTTGTTTCCCAAGAACATACACGCATATACATACACACTCTCTCGGACATGAGTTGGCCAATACTACATAATATAGTTATAGGGATACTCATAATAGATACTCGTATTTACTATAATTATATAGATATTAAATTTACTAATAGTTGCTAATGATAGCACTGATAGCATTAAGAATTACTAATATACCAATTATTAATAATTTACTAATAGATACTAATATTGATATACCAATATACAGTTACTGATATTACTATACAGTTACTAATGATAGCATTTATATTTATTAATATAATAAGATTCTATCAATTAGTAGCATCTAATATACTTAATATCAATGATACTTACTACTTATAGTATACTTATCAACTAATATATATATGTATATATTTCTGTTCAATTATTAATAACAAAATAATTATCAACTAATTAGTTAATTATACTTATCCCAATTAGTATATACTTATCAACTAATATACTAATTAGTTCTTTGTTCCCATGGAGGTGAACTTATTGGCATCGCCTGCGGTGGAATCTTCGTGGTGGGCGTCCTGGGGCTCGTGGCGGCGTACTGGGCCCCTTGGCGTCGGAGGAGTTTTCTCGGAGTCGGGGGGTGGCCCTCGGGGAATCGTGGCTGGAAAATCCATGGAAATCCTAGCTTTGAATGGGGGTTTTCATGGGAAAACCAGCTGGAAACCCATGGAAAATCCATGGAAAATACTAGGTTTCTTGGGGTTTTCCATGATTTCCAATGGATTTTCCATGACTTTCCATTGCCATTTGATCTAGATTTGATTACTCGAGACTAGTTACTTGAGGAGTTTGGGGTTGTAAACGGTTATAAAGTCAGTTACTAAACTTTATATACATTGTCACTTTGGGATACTTTAGGTGGATTGTCTCAGCTTAGCAGACCATTACACTCCATTGTGTTGATTGGTTACATTATAGAGGACTATGAATCTACCTGGTTTATTGGAGATTCTTTTTTTGTGCATAGCTCACGGGACGCCAACCAAGCACTAGAATGGGATGAGATAGGGTTATCTTTCGGGGCTCCAGGTGATGAGCCGGGTGGAAGGCGAATGCACTTTTCAGTTTCGAGAAATCAGGCTGTGGTTGGTGGTTGGTTCCAGCCATATATGTTTGCTGTCAAGTGCTTTGGAATATTAATGTTATGTGTTTATCCGATTTCTATCTCTAGCTGGGAGGAATAACCCCCATGCTTCCATGCGACCCATGAAAAAAAAACATGTTCGTCAGCGTTCGTCATCACAATTTGCCATCTCTAGATATCTCCAGCTTGGGTTCACTTTTGGCAGCTCATATGTTTTGATTGTTTTGTGATTGGTGGTTCCACGGCCAAGCATTGCTTGAATTGAATGGATAAATCATGATAAATCATGTGCAGCGAGTCATGTTCCCCTAAGAATGGGTGTTGATCACGATTCGGCCCATATGGACCAAAAACAGATTTCCTATGATTTCCTGCCATATCCTGCCATCCCATCCGCCATCGCCACGGCCGCCATGTCACTGAGATCCGGAAGAAGTGCTTCCAGCCAAAGCTGGTGAAGGCGGGCAGCAGAATACGTGTTGGAAACCTAGGGCTGCAGATGCTTTGAAGATGTTTGAAGATGGTTAAACCAAGCTAAAACATGTTGAACCAACAGAATTTAATGCGGGGATGAAACCAAACAAAAACAAAGTGAAGATCTAGGCATGGATTGTTTACTAAGAACATTGCTACCCCCGACGGCTTCAATCATGGGGATTCAACCTTCGCCAGGTGGTAGATGAGTCCTACGCAAAAGAGGGCAAGGACTGTGGGCAGTGCCAGGATGGCCCGTGGGCTTCATCCATCGTTGGCCGCGGGTGTTGGTGAAAACCCGTGGCGTTTTATGATGTAATTTATTGTGAAGGTGGGACAGCAGAATCCGAGAAAATTTTCGGATACATGGAGAGAAGACCAATAATTATTGGCATTTTACCATTAATGTTTCTTCAATTATTAGGTAGGGGATAACAGTTTCTACCATTAATATCCATTAATAATTGGAAAAGAACAATACTCCCCATAGTTGTCAACATTCATGCACTTTCTTCCCTTGGCATCTTCTGTTGGCTGCATGGAGGCGCGCATGCATGAGCGATGATCATACCTGGCTGAGCTGGTGATGGTCAACTTGGGTAAGTAGTCAAAACAGATTCGCTGACTGACAACCCACGGTTATAACATGTTAGAACTTATTGTTGTAACTTGGAGATATAATCCAATCATAATCCAATCTAGAAGAGTTCAACCAGAAATACCAGTCACAAACTGGGATGAACAAAAATGACCTTAGGCGGATTCAATCCTGTGTGACTGTTCCTGTGTGAAGTATCCCTCTGGTTATTTAACATATTGCTTGGAAGCCAAGGACTAAAATTGAGTTCCATGGTGATTTTCCACTTCGCCATGTTACCAGATGGTACCTGTCATAGAATTGGATGATGGGAAAATTTACTGGTTTAAGCCCTATATTTGATGGTAAAACCATGGTTTCCGGCGTTTCCGGTGTAGATTTTCCCTTAAACCAATCCAGATGGTACCTGGATTGATGACAGACATTGGTTAAACATTGACAGCAACCAGCTGCGTGCCGCGCCTCCAGGAGGGTCTTGAGGCGCCGGTCGTGGCAATGGGAACAAATGCAGCGAATATGTTTAGCCTCCGGTGGTAAGCCAGGGAAAGCTGGAAAATGCCCGAAGCAAATGGAGCTCTGAATGGCGACATGTTCTATGAATGGGTGATTTTCCAGCACGCCTTCTTTGATTCCTAGAGGGTATATACTGTAATGGGAACACAATTCTTGAATGGATAAATGCAGATGGTGTAGATTCGATGAGCGCAGAGGGCAAGTACTCTAGTTGAGCGCAGAGAGCCTGACTCCAGCTGTGGTTTTCTTGCTATGGAAAAATCCAGCATGATCATGGCAATGGAAAATCCCTATGTCTAGATGAATTTTCCACTAAACATGTCATTTATTGTGGATTTCCCACCGGAGGGTATACCATCATTCAGCTCCATCATTACTTTCATCATTATCAACAGATTTTCCCATGTTCACCCCCAATTAAATCCCATTATATCCCTAATTGATTTCACTCTATCACCGTTATGACCCATTAAATCCCCATGAAATCCCTATCAAATGTTTTTTTTCATCCCTATGAATTCCCCATGTCATGTCTTCAGGCCGGGGTGGTCTGGGCCTTGGATCCCCAAGGGATTTCATGCGCAGTGGCTGCTATAACCCCCTGTTTTTAAATGGTGATACCCTCTGGTAAACGTTTACATAACTATGGAACATCACCATGCTATTAATGGGTAGTGATATACTGACCATCAAACTGGTGATCTAATGGAAATAAGAATGGAACTACCCTCTGGTAAACGTTTACATAACTATGGAAAATCACCATTTTTAATGGGAAAACTCACTATAAATGGCGATGTTCAATAGCTATGTTAGTCATTACCAGATGGTAAATGATGATGTACTCGCCGGTGTCTTTAAGCATTGCTGCCTGGGAAATCCTCGATGGAAATGAGAGATTTTCCGGCACGCCATGTTTGCCTACAGATGAGGGGAACAACAGATGGACACCTGCCCCAAAATGAAGATAACGATTAAGATTATGGACTAAATTTCAACAAGAAGATCAATCAGATTTGAAATTCTCAGACACCCCAGCATCCTCAGCATCAGATGGGCCACTGTTGAAGGCTTTTAAAAGGGCAACAGTGCCCAGATGCTCCAAGAGTTTGGCATCCTCAATGGAGTTACCAGTTGAAGGTTCGAAAAAAAACCTGTTTGAAGTACAGAAAATGAGGCAAAATCTCCGTCACAATCACCAGAATCCCATGATTTGACAGCAAGGTGCTGTCAGAATCTGTCAGATATGTTCACTTTTGTTCTGCTCATGATCCCCAACAAACAGAGCCTTGAGAAACCAACCAGAATCTGTTTTTGTTTGGCTCACCTCCCAGACACCTCAAGTGTAGTTGTATAATTATCCCATTACATTCTTCCCCTAGCCCGGCTATTCCCATATTATGCCACACTTTTATCATGTATTATCTCACAAGGATCCAAGAATTTACCTAATCTTGGCCTCGGCCAAGGATCAGAACGTGCTCCAGTTCTACGAGTCCTATTACCAGCCAGGGCCTCGAGATGGTCCATGGGAGGTTTAAAAACGTGTATGTGTTTGACCCAACGGCATGAGCTTCTGTCAGTGCCAAGTCTCCCAAATGTTGAGCTCAATAGATGCAAAGAGGCTCCGACAGAAGGACTTCATCGGCATGTGGTCCACGATTTAAGTGAGCTTCATCTTAGATTAGTTTTAGAAATTTAGAAAACCACGCCATCAAGAAATACATACTATACCGTGTTTCAATAATTAATGATGTGTAATGGTATGATAATGGTAAATACATACTATAGTGACCATATGTTCAATGGTAAATAATCATAGAATCATAGTGTTTACCATACTTTTGTAATAATGCCCTGGTTTTGCGTTGGATCATGTATTGAGGGAAATGTCGGCCAAGGTCATTGGGATATCCACCTGGTACTGCAGCACAGGCGCGTGTTATCGCTGATTCATTGGTGTTCCATCATTTGTGGACCCTTCCATCCCCCTAATATTAAACACTCCCATTCCATGGTCCAAAGTATGTGGACATTTCCTACTAAACCATGGTTTCTGAGGGGGATGTTTAATATTAGGGTGATGGAATTATTGATGGAGTGTTCAGTGAATGATTGAAATCAATAGTAGTGCATAGTATAGCTCGTGTTCCAATCTAATTGGTCCCGTGGCATTTTTCGCCATCATCAGGTACGTCCGTCAATGTGTTACTTTTTTTTGCGCTTCTATGGGGTTGCAACTGTTTTTTTTTCATACCTATTATTTTCCTACAAGCATCCTGTATTACCGAGATGCAGCCTTTCAAAACACGGAAGAATCAGGATGACCAAACAGAAGTTGAGTCATGGTGAGCCAAACTGGTTTGGACCACGACACGATGTGCAGAAAAGAAAGCCACTAGAATCATTGGGGTGACAAGCCTACTTGAGTGGTAGGGCCTGGTAGGGAGCCGAGGAACTATGGGTATCCATATTCCCGATGAAATGCGGAGCCAAGGCTACAATTGTAGCGGCTACAAAGAGTTTCCAAACCACATGATAATAATGGACATGTTGAGACGATCCAAATGGCTGTCATATTTTGTTCAGGGCTGCTGGGCTTACTTTTCAAGCGGACCAACATGCTTGAGCCAGAATCCTAATCGACCAGGCTCACCCTATCATTGCTGATGCCTTCATGTGTATCAGCCATATCACCCCAACAAAAGATGTGTGAAACATGGGGTGGAACGCTTGTCATCCCACCACATGGAGCTTGCCTCATTTGTCAGGTACTGGGAGCCAGTGTCGGACAGCAGCATCAGTTGGCCCTTGCAGGGCCCATGGGAGGCAGCTGATCGTATCGTCCCGTGGGGGAATTGAACCACCAGTTCGGGACCAAGAATGACCAGATCCAGTCCTAAACCTGGATTCCATTTTGCGTTAACTATTGGGGAGGGATTGCTAGAGCAGGATTTCGGGTGGGTGTTGATTACTCGGAGGGAGGAATTGATAAATTTTTGCGCGTTAACACGCCCCACACACAGGTGCTATGATGGCCGTCCTGCACTCAGTTACGATGAAGAGTTGTCTAAAAACCCTTTGATGATCGCATACATTTTATGGATTTTTTTGATTGGGGTTTTGGGGTTGGTGGATCCTATGTCTATCGTTCCATGAATTCTAGATTTTGTTCTTTCTGTTTCTATCAGTTCTGGCAGTGGCAAGATGCATCCGAGGGGGCACCAGCTGGAACACCTGCCTTGCAGGACTGGCCTGGCTGGGTTGCTGGATGGTTTCCATCAAGTTTCCCTTGAGATCCTAACGTGAAAATTTAGGAGCCATCATGAACAGAACATAGCTCATATTCTTGGATTCGCCCAGATTCATGGGTTAATCATGAATGGAATAGGCAAGCTCCATTTCACAGGTGGTAATTGAGCTGCTCAGCTCTTGCATTGAGGTGATCACCTGTCACCACAGAACTTTATTGGGAATGGCGATATATTTTATTGTGCTTGTTGTTTGTGACGCGTTGTTTCCGAGGGATTTTGCGTTGCCTACCCTTCGTTGTTCCTTTACACACACATGTGTGTGTGTGTGTGAATTTGTCGTTGTCGTTGTCGTTGTCGTTGTCGTTGTCGTTGTCGTTGTTGTTGTTGTTGTTGTTGTTGTTGTTGTTGTTGTTCTTTTGTGCGCGGGGCACGTGTCAAGGCAGCCAAAGTTGATATTTACAGATGAACATGTTATCATCATCATCATCATCATCATCATCATCATCGTCATCATCGTCATCATCATCATCATCATCATCATCATCGCCATCATGATCATCATCATTGGCATCATCATCATCATTGTCATCATCATGATCATCATGATCATCATCATCATCATCATCATCATCATCAATGTTATCATCAGTGTTATCATCAAAATCATCATCATCAATGTTATCATCATTGTTATCACCAACATCACCATCATCAATGTTATCATCAGTGTTATCATCAAAATCATCATCATCAATGTTATCATCATTGTTATCACCAACATCATCATCATCATCATCATCATCATCGTTACCATCATTGTTATCATCATCATCATCGTCATCATCATCACCTTCATCATCATCACCATCATCATCATCATCATCATCATCATGATCATGTTCGTGTACATCCAGAGGCACGTGTTATCCGCATGGACCAGGCCCTTCTCAGCCAGGACGCAGCCTGGATGGCACCCAGACCTATGTCAGCGTGACCTGGACTGGAAGTGGCAGACCTGTGGCCCCATAGTTTGCTAAGCGACCCACTCAATCTGACTGTAGGTCTTCAAGGTATGAACCAATATGGATTTGTATGGCTTCATTCAGATGAATTGAATAGATGGATTCATAGATCTTTATAGACAACAGATTAGTGTGGACTAATAGCTGGCTGGTGGTTTGGAACTTGTTTTATTTTCCATATATTGGGAATAATCACCCCAACTGACTTTCATATTTTTCAGAGGGGTTGAAACCACCAACCAGTATATATAGTTAGATATGTATAGATATGTTAGATGATGTTCAGCAAGATGCTGAACTCCCAGAGAGGGTGATGGAGGGTGATGGAGGGTGATGGAGGGAGAGAGAGAAAGAGAGAGAGAGAGAGTCCACAATTTTTGGTTGCTGACATTGAGAAGGTTCTTTTCTCACGATTTTGGGAAGCCCGGATCCATGGCTAGTTTTTGCGGTTTATGACCCTGAATCCCTGGAAAGATAAACACGAAAATACGGCTATGTTCAGGGATTATGGTTTTATATTATATGGTTTTATCACATCAGATTCGGAATTCAAGTCATTATAGTCAAAATATGTTTGGGATATCTGGATCATGAAACTTATAAGGAAACTCATAGTCCCACAAGTTTTTAAATTATATGTTTCCAGCCAGCCATGTTTGATTACCCAACGATACATTCCCATTAGATCCACACTAAACCCCTATCAAATTATATCAAATCCATTCTAAATCCGAAATCCCACTAAATCCTTATTCTTCATGGTTAAATCCGCTAGAAATTCGCCTATTTGGAACCAGCCCATGTCCTTAGCACAGCCTTGGCAGAGGCCCTTGCAATTGGCTTTGCCACCCTCTCGGCACCCGGGGATGGCACCACCCACACCGCAAAATCGTGCGCTCTCTCAGCCCACCTTATGGTCGGTAATGGGATTTCATGGGATTCAATGAGGATATCATGAGATAACACTAGGCATCTAAATAAGTATATATAACGTATATCATTATAACATATATTATATATAACGTATATATAATGTATGTATATATATATATAATGTATATAACGTATATATTTCATAGGATAATGCTAATGATGCCGTAAATAACCATGGAACTAAATGATGATGCACCATGATGTATCCTCCAGTGTCCTCACACCTGGTATTTCCTGCGCTTGCATGTGGCCAGTGTTTGGTATAGTATCAGTTTGCTTTCAGTATTTGATATGACGAACCTATTGTGGCTGTTGCTTGGGGTTTGAAGTTCCGTATCAGTTGGGGTGGCAATTTGGCAAGGTGGCCGTTCCCCACGTGGAGAAACTCCTGGTTACTTGGCATGGGTCGATTGGTCGTTTCTGGGCGGCCAGCACTTGTCACAAGTTTCAAAATTTCTCAATGTCAAGTTAGTATATATTAATAGTCCACTAGGGATTAATCAATTTGATTCATACGAACTTGAGACATTATTCAAGAACGGGATATCAGCATGTTTCTGTTGCATCTACTGTGGGTGCTTTGATACTCAACCAAATACTAATTTTGAGGTCTGCCATTGCCAACCCCAACATGCAAAAAGATCAGAACATGTCAAGACATATCAAGAGCATCAAACTCCTAGAATTGGGCAGCTCCCTTTGTGAAGGATTTGTAGCCCAACCATTTTAGTGTTTTCTTTTGCTGGCAGGATGTGCGGCATATGAAATATCTCATTAATATGCAAACATCGTGTAGTTATATATACTGTAAATACCTATATATATATATACATGCACACATATGTATTGTCATAGATCAACATATCCAATTTTATATATATATGCCGATATATATATACATTTATTTGTACACGATATATATATACACATCATTATATAATTATATGTGTAAATATATACATATATATACATATATATATATATATATATACATATATATATACATATATATGCGATTATATACGTGTATATGTATATAAATTATCGGCATTTTTTCCCCAGAATTGCTTAGATTGGAGCAAATATTAGCAGGACACCCTTTTGGAGGACGTTAGACGACCACCTATTTATGGTTGTGTCCATTGTTTTCCTCAAATCGCCTGTCGAACGGTCCGAACGGTCCATGGGTCCATTTGAAGTTGACCACGTCTGACCCAGGAAAGAGCTTTGGCGACTTGGTCTCTGAGTCCAATAGGCGATGGTTCATTCATGGCTTGCAAAACTCTGATTGGTCGGTGAGGGGAGATCAATTTGTTATTACATAAGACTTTTAAACCGTTTATGACTCTCAATATGAACATCAATATTCATATATCCTCCATGGCTATCCCTGGCTCACATTTGTGGCAATTTGATGAATTTTGATCGCAATGCATGTGTCGGCATCTTGGCTAAAATAGAAACTCAACGTCCCTTTCCTTCGTGGGACAGCTTGAGGGAGTTGAATTACTGGGTGAGATTCTCCGTTTCTATGGATGATCAAGATCAATTAAACTCCAATCTTGTTCATCAAACGATTCATGATTCATCCGTTGATTGGTACCAACATGTACCAACCGATTCCATTCATCATTATAAAAACATATCAATATACATATCGAATATCGCCCACAGCGGTGCAGGCGTCCCTCCAGGCAGCTTCCTTTATTCACCGTCGCCTGGCAGCGACGAGATGACGAGATGACATGGCAAATCGCTTTCCCAATTTGGGGAAGATCCACCATGCTATCAATGGGTAAATCCACTATTTCGACTGGGCCATGGCTTCAATAGCTACGTAACAAATTACCAGAGGGTACATTGTACATATACTGGTCAGTATAGGGTGTTGTCAAGCCTGACTGGATGAGAGATTGTAATTTTCCACAAAACAATAGATGTTGGATGTTTCTTTGCGAGTTTGGAAATCAACAGGGCGCCCCAAGACGAATTGTCCTGGGTTTCTACTAGTCCAGTTTTTTTTTTTTCTCGGAGCATGAGCATGTCATGATTTTTGCTTTTTGAGCTAAGGCTAGTTTAGTACACAGTAGTAGGCCTGTGCTTGGGAAGTGTCAAGCCATGACACCAGCTGACAAGATGAGAATGAGAACTGAGGGCTTGAATCTTAGTTGGCTGATGTATTTCAACCTGGACACTCCAGCATCATGTTGAGTTACTAGGAGTCGCGAAAACGCAGATAGGAGTTCAATATTTTATCATCTCATATCTAATTTACTAATTAGTTATGTGGAGGTCCTAGGTAAAAAAAACTTCTCACATAGTCACAGAATCCTCACAGTTGGCATCCATGTTCAGTCACTTGGTCATAGCTCTCATGACGGAGTGGAAGTTCAAGGTCCTTGTGGTAAAACTAGTATAGGTATCAATCCAAATTTGGTGATGTTCCATTTGTGCACCCAACTCCTGCTACCCAACTCAGTCACTATGACTGATATCTAGTTACATGGCCGTAAGAATCCCCTCTAACCGGGAATTCTTGGGTTCTCAGCGCCATAAAATTCCACAAGAATATGAATAGGTTTACATAATCCCATCCCTCTAAACCTTTAAACATCCCCCCCCTACTCCCAAATATTTGTAATCCCCTACAAAAGGGTGTTTAATATTGGGTGGAAGGGATTATTGATTTATTTATGTTAAATAAATATATATATATATCTCTCTCTCTCTCTCTCTGTCACCCATTTGTTGTGTCATTTCTTTGGCGCTTTGCACCGCTTGGCTGAGGACACATCCTTACCCAAGATGCCAACCCCAACGGCCACACCACGCGGAGTGGCAACCCCACGGCAAGACGAACATTCCTTGGCTGGGGTGCCCATGTCGGAAAATGCCCATGTCGGAAAATGAGATGAACATGAGGGACGTATCCCTACATCTAAGACAAATTCTTCAGATCATACTTCTATCAGCTCTTCTTCATACTTGTTCATCCCTTAAATTTAATCAATGGGAATTTCAGGATCCTAAAGTGGAGGTACTGTATCATATACCCTCTGGTAAACTAACATAGCTATTGAAAATGGCCATTTATAGTGGATTTTCCCATTAAAAATGGTGATTTTCCAAAGCTATGTTAAATTACCAGAGGGTTAGGCACTATTTTCTGGGGACATGTGGAACTCCAGAGTGATCTTCGTGGCCACGGAGTCCAGGCTCTGGAGGATGGAAAAACGGAAGATGCAGCCATTGGAGGCGACTAAAAACTGGGGCAACAATGGAGATGTGATGGCTAGTGGCGACAAACATTAGCAAACAATTAATATGTGGCATTATTTTGCTGCATTTGAAATTAGTGCGTATATGTTTGAATATGTCTTTGCTTTCATTACAATCAATTGATAGTTTTGGGTTGAGACCACTAGCCAGTGTGGTGCAAGCTTGTGTAGATATCTAGATGTTATCTCAAACTTTGGGCCTGTGCATGTCATCTGGGTAATTATAGTGACCTCGACCTCACTGGAATCATGGTTAGTAAGGGGAATCATCCCAAATATAGTCTTCTTTCAGGCTGGTGAAATGTTAGACTTTACCCAGATAGATAGATAGATAGCTAGATAGATAGATAGGTAGGTAGGCAGATAGATAGATAGAGAGAGAGAGAGAGCGATAAATATTTTTTTTAACATCGTGCACATAGACTTAAAACATATTTCCACGTAGATGTGTCATTTCTTTGTTTCCAGCAGGTGATGAGGTAGCCGTCACCGTGTCCAAGAGCTTGGAGGACGTGAAGGAACAGCGGCCCTCCACGGCAGACTCGGCGCCATGGCGAATTTGCCATGGAAAGATGGAGGTTTGACAGAAATCATAGGAAAATCATGCAAAAATCTTGGGAAAGTATGGGAAATGCCCTGGAAATGAAGATTTATTGATAGGAAAATTCATAGATGTGGGATTTTCGAGCACGCCATGTCTTGACTAGCGGGTGGTAAACATAGTGTAAATGACTGTCATTTAATATCCACTGTAGTACGTTATAATAATATATAGAATAGATTGCAATTTTTTTGAACTGATAAATCCATATAAATCCATCGGGCTACAGAAGATCTTGATAGCACATTGTTTTTCTTTTTTGAGATCTCAGATGGCAATGGGGTGTTTTTATTTTTTTCTTTGGCTATGGATCAGTAGGAATAAAGAGCAGCTATTCAGGGGAAGGAACATCATCCAATATGGGGTGGAACCCTGCCAACGTCACAGCACCGCCTTGGGGGTTCATCCTGGTGCCCAGGTGTAGGTGGTAACAACAGGGTGAAAGAGTAGAGATGGATGAATCAGTGTCTCCTCCCACGAGCATAGTCCTTTGCAGCATCCATCATTGCCGATGATATTCCTAACAATTTCGGTCAATTGCTTGCAATAGTCTGCGTTTTGGTTCCTTGGTTTGGGCTTGGGGGACGTCGAATCCCCAAGTTGCAGGGAACTAGACACATCCAGTACCCAGTACTAGTACTACTTAAATCTTCTGAACCATTTCCAAGTGGGAGCTTGATTGCAGAGTAGCAGTTGGCAAATCCAATCACGACCAATTCTGGAAAGCATCCAACAGCCAGTTTTGGGTCTCAGGTATTGAGCTGCCTATCAGATTCAACCGCTGGATCAGGCCTCACGGATGATCGAAATGTGTCAATCGGGTGGCCGTTTTTGTTGCGTTTTTGTTGCAAGGGTTTCTTTGGCTGTTTTGTGATTTGTCGTGAAAGGCATATGGCATATGATTTCGCCCCCCAGCCGGTGCTTTCACCTCATAAATTGAGAATGAAAACGATGGTTTCCAAGTATCTAAATTATCTAATATAGCATATTGTAGCGCTTCGCGCAACTCTGTGTTTTTGTTGGACCGGAAAAGGCCAGCAATTAAATGCAGTCAAGATGTTGCTCCAACACCACTGTTTATGCGAACTCATTGGTTATTGTAACATATACTAACTAACCTATATAACTCTTACTCTAAGAACAAAAGAAGTTAGTTGGAATAGCCAACGACTCCGAATCCCATAGCCAGGCAGCCGCCCGGGCACAGGCGCCTGGTTTCGTTGGGTTTATGCGATTATTTTGATGCGAAGAAGACTTAACATAGTAATGATTAAAATGGATTCAATGATTCAATTCAATGTATTTCTAGTTGATGCATTTTGTTGTTGACCTTTTCTATACTTTTTGGTGATGGTTTACAGATTGGATATGGTTGGATACATTTCTGTACTGTTCCGAATTGCGGTGACAGGTTCTTATTGATAAAGACGGAAGGTTTAAGCAGCATGCTCGAATTGTGATTGTGCACCTAGTTTCTTACAGCCCATTCGATGAGTGTGTTAAGATGCGGGATTGTTTGCATACAGTTCAAGAATTTTGCCCGATTCACTGGGCTGTTGTGTAACTTTCACCAGTTTTTTGGCCAGGGTGATTTCTGGCAGCCACTGTTCATGACTATGTCACATTTTGTCACATGCGTTGCTTCAACCCACGACAGGCATGTGCCATTTCCCTTCTTTATCTAGCCATTTCCCCTCGAAATATAGGGTGGCCGGGGAGCAACCGGGTTGCCGATGTGCGTTCCAACGCAGGTGACTCTGCCAAGGACGAAGGAAATGTGGAGCTGTGCATGTGTTCTTCTGAAGTTCTATGATTTCCAGCGAAGATCCAGCCTTCGCTGACTGAAGCCTCACTGAGAATGGCTTGTTAAAGGCTCCTTGATTACCAACAAGCCATAAAAAAAAACGGCTCATCAACCATCTATGAGAAGGTTTCCCTTCTAGAACTTCTGGAAGTGCACAAGCCAGGCTGGTGGCAAAGCCCTTTCTCCCGTTAAGGAAGAGAGAGAAGAGGAGGTCACAGACTTGGAATGAGTTGTCCAGGGTTGCAAACGCCACCGATAGAATCAGATAGACGTTTGCATTATGTTTGCATATTGCCCCGGATATGCAGAATCAGTTTGAAGATGGCAATGTGATCATGCTTGAAGCATTGTTTTTGTTACAATGGCCGGGCAACAGTAACTAACAGACTAACATCAATAAAAGTTGAAACGTCAAAATCATTGAATATAGTTACAGAAGCTGGCAATGCACCATGTGCACATTTCAGTTGGCCCGCTGCTCTTTTGTCCTTTACTATATGCATACTATATACTGAAACATTGACTTGTGAAGCTGTGTCAAAATAACAATTGAGCTCACCAGAATTTACTTACTTCCCTGGTTTGTGGTTTCAAGATGTTTCAAGCATTGAAATCGTTCCATCCATAGAGATTGAACCGGGTGATCAATCAAGTGACTTGCATAGACAGTTCCTTTATATCCAAACCCAAGACATGGAATGATGAACAGTGTGACTCCAACCATCTCCAACCATAGCCGCAGCCGCAAGGTGGGAACATCTGCATTTTTCCTGTTTTCCATGTATTTATCATTCATATTTTCCACCCATTATACCCATGTTGCGTCTTTATCTAGCCATTCTTCCCCCCATGCCATGTATCTGGGCGGCGCCCTGGTCACCCCCTGTTTTTTTCCCAGGCCAAACAGGACGACTCTCAGAGCTTCCGGACGTTCTTTAACGACAGGCGTCGTTGAAGGGATGTTTTTGTGTGCCCTCGAAATTTAATTTTGAACGTGTTGGATATGTTGAAAATAAATATGCGTTAACATGTTTCAACAATAGTGTGGTATGTGTTTAACCTCTGCGATCAAGCCTGTTTTATGGTTCAGAACGTTTCACCAATTTTACCTCACTTGATCGAGAATTGTGAATCATTATATAACCATCACTAACCATGATTAATCATCACTAACCATCATCAATCAGCACTAGCCATCACGAACTATCATGAACCATCACTAACCATCATCAACCATCATTAACCAATGTGATTATATCTTATTTATCTCTTTTTGTTGCTTGATTATTGGATCCCCAAGTTAACTATCAATATCAATGTTAACTAACCATCATTAACCATCATCAACCATCATCAACCATCATTAACCATCATCAACATCTATTGACATTTATTGACATTTATTAACATTTATTAACATTTATTAACCATGATGACTAACCAATATTAGCCACTATTAACCACCATTCCTTTCTTATTGGATCCCCCTGTGTCCATCTCGGACCAGGGTCACCAAGCTGCTGTCCACCGAAGGCGATGCCGAAGGAACAAAAAGGGCTGTTGGACGTGGTTTTTCGTTTCGCCATGAGAAAATGGAGGTTTTAACATGTTTTAACCATGAAAAATGATGAACATATGGAGATTTAAGCCACCAAAAATGATGGTTTAACCATGAAAAATATTGAAAAATGGAGGTTTAACATGGTTTAACCCATCAAACATATCCAAAAATGCTGGTTTCACGATGAAGTTGCGGACTTGACGGACTTTACCCAACAAAACAATGGGGGTTTTAACTTGGTTTGACCGTCGTTGTTTGGGTGAATTATGACAATCCCACTGCGACGTCACGGATTCCTGCGATTTTCCTGTAAACCGGCAACATGAATATCATATATGATATATTATGATATATAGGTCTGGGTAAATTATAACGACCTCACTGCGACCTCACTGGAATCATGGTTATAACGACCTCACTGCGACCTCACTGGAATCATGGTTTTATGGGAAATCATCCCCAAATGGCCTTAATTCAGGTTAGTGAAATATTATAATTTACCCAGATAGGTGTTCGTGGCTATATTAAAACAACATTTGAACTGTGATTGCACTGTATTTTCTTTTGGGCTGGTTCCTTGACGTCTCATAGAACAACAACAACCCATCAATGGTTGGTGCCTGGTGCATGTTGGGAGCTCTGAGGGTTGCCGCTATCAGGTGACGCCGAACGAAAACCTCTCTTTGGTTCTTTTAGTGGCCGGGGCCTACCAGTCTTGGAGTTTGCGTGTGCCCATGAGTATACAACATTGAGTAGGTATCACTTCAATTCAACTTGCCGACCAATGTGCTGCAAAACTTCATTTGATTAAATATTGTTAGTTTAACTGACAAGATATGGAGGTTACCCAGAAGCTGTTTCAGTAAGGGTCAAAATCAAAAATGATCAAAGAGACAACTTGGGTGAACTTCCAAATCGTCCATCATTTCAGGTTGATGCAGGTTGTTTGTTTCAATTGGCTATTTTTATATAGTCATGAGTCATAATGCAATCATATACCCCTGCATTATACTAGTCGTCTCAACATGTTCCAAGGCGTTTCAGGTGGCCAAAACTGACACGGTTCCAAGGCAAGAGCTTCGGGGACCTGGTGTCCGAGTCCAGGCCAGCCATGGAATTGGAAAAGGAGAGGACACGGGAAAAGTTTGCATCAATGGGCAATGCATATATAGATATATATAGAATTATATATACCTGTATCATCAAACAACCATTAAATTTTGGTCGTTTTGGTTTTCTGCCCGTTTCAGAAAATAATGGTAATTCTGCCCGGTTTGGGCCATTTCTGCCCGATCCCAACTTTTCTGC
>Ga0126342_10009085_pt1 | contig 17809 bp, 15 predicted proteins | sample Cyp1metagenome_FD_92528 | JGI IMG/M metagenome (GOLD analysis project Ga0126342, IMG submission 92528) | Coral microbial communities from Lord Howe Island, Old Settlement Bay, Australia - Cyphastrea 1 metagenome | ecosystem: Host-associated > Invertebrates > Cnidaria > Coral ... | reverse complement strand
TTTGCAACATCTTTTTTTGCGGTTCCGCAGGTGGCCTGGCCCGGAGGCGGATTTTTGAGTTTTTGGACCCGTTTTCGGATTGATTTTCGTCGTTTTGTGATAGCAGAAACACTGGTTTTTACAATGTTTTTCTGTTTTCTGCATGCTTGACGGCTAGCTTCAAAACTTCCAAAAACCTCGTAAATTACGTTGTTTTATGTTACGGTGTGAATGAAAACATCGTAAATACCAGTGTTTTTTGACATTGGTTAAAAAAACACTGTAAATTACAGTGTTTTTGGCCGCCTGACCCTCAAAAACCATGGTATTTGCAGTGGTTTCTGCTTCTCACCGCGCAAAAACACTGTAAATAACAGCAATTTCGCCGTTTTTTCATGTTTTTAGTTATTTTTGGAACTGCGTTGGTCCGCTATATATGGCCATCAAATTCTTCGTGTTTTTTTTTTCCGACAATCAGTACTTTCGGATGTTTTTGGTCTCAATGCCCCTGCTGTGTGAGCCCAACGATGCGGTGCGGGCGGTTGCCGTCGCGAAGCGACGTAAATATACACAAATAATCTTAAAACCTACCTAATAATGGCAAAAACCTCAAATATCAACCTTCCAAATTTTACCCACAAACCTTAATTTTAAATATTAAAAATCTCAATGCCTTTGCAACATATATTCTTTTAAAATTTAATATCAAACATAAGATATAATCATTGAATTTTCTTAATTATTTATATTGCCCTTGCTATCTTAAAATTACAAAATAACAGCTAATTTTGTTATTCTTATTTTTAAACAATTATTTTCAAAATTACCGATAAGCAAAAAAAACAGGCTTTTATGAAAAAAAATAATTTTTCTGAATCCGAATTCCTAAGCCCTAAATCAAGTCATTGCCATTATCCTTTTTCTTGTTGTTGTTGTTGGTAGTATTGGTATTGGTGTTGTTGATGTTAATGGTGTTGGTATTGGTTGATATGTTTTTGTTGAAATTTGTTGGTGTTAATAAATATAGGAGATCGTAATAATACTTTTTTTTTTTCATTGTAATCGCAATAAATTTAAATCACTTACCGACAAAATACATTTTTTAAAATAAACATATTATTCAGAAAAAAAACGAGAATAAAAAAATTAATTAAATATTTTCATTTCGATTACACGAACACAATAATACCATAGATATTATCAATCTCGCTATTCATTTTCCTCCATAATAATTATATATCTTAAATATATCTTAGCTCCATGTTAGCGTGTTATTTTGCTTGATCTAGGAAAAAACTTTTGGTACGAACGAGAGCTCAATTTATTAATTTCCTTCAAAATCAGACACTTTATTTTACGATAAATTATATTATTATATTATAATTTAAATGTCATAATTATAATTCCTTATTTTTCTTTCTTACGATTAAGGCTATTAACAATACCCGACCTAACCTCCTCGATATTTTAAATTTACAACCTTAATTTTATACATCTTATTTTATTCCCTTAATAATGCATAATGTCAAAATATATCCGTTATATTATTTTTTTTCTCCTATCTAAATTCTCATTAAAAAAATTAATTTTTATTCCTATAATAATTCCCCGTTATTTAAAAAAAAAACAAAATAAAATTTTTAACCGTATTTTAAATTAAAAATTTTAAAAAATAATTATTATTCTAAATTTCAATGTATTATTAAATATATATTTTTTTCCAGAGGTAATTAAAAAAATAAAATACGACAAAAAAAATCCGTATTTTTTTGTAATGTAAAGAATTACCTTCAGGTAAATATCTATTTACTTAAAAGTCTTCGGCATTCTGCCGGTCCTCTGCCTGTTCGCAAAGAAGCCGAAAGTACGGGGTTTAGGCGTAAAAGCGGCTACGTGGGTTGGTAAGAGGGAGGAAGGATAACTAATTGTGGCTGGTTGGGGCTAGGTAGCTAGCAGTTGCTGCCTGCTTGGGTAGTTGGTTAGTTTTCCTATTTCGGCTGGTTGTGGGCGTAAAGTGAAAGCTAATATATTTGCCATGGTGCGGTGATGAAGATGATGAGGATAATGAGGAGGAGGGCTGGTTGGCTAGGTGGCTGGCTAGCAGCTGGCTGGCTGGTTTGTAGCTACAAATTTACATATTCATATCAACAGTGCCGCATAAGGTAGCGGCGAAAATTTCAAAAATAAGAAACCTATAGGAGAAATTATTTGTTATAAATTACAGATAGCAAAGGGAATCCACTAATAGATCGACAAATAGTTAAAATTATAATTTTTTAGAATAATTATAATGGTTACAGTAGTTATCCTATCATAATTATTAGATACAATGTGGTCCCGTATAGTTGTAGTTATAGTTACAGTTGTAGCCGTAATTATAGTATAATGTAGTAGAGGGAAATAGTACAATGTAGTACAATATAATGTCGTATAATATAGTATAATTTAATATAAGGTAATAATATTTTAGTTATAGTATAGTGCAGTATAATTAATATAATGTAGTGTAGTATAATGTAGTATTTGTAGTATAATAAAATGTAATTTAGTGTTGTATAATATTATATCGTATAGTATGTATAATATAGTGAAATATATTATAATATAATATTAGTAAAAATTATAATTATAGCTATACTAATAGTATAATACAATATAATCAATATAAAATAGCGTTATATAATGTAGTGTAATTGTAGTTATATTTATAGTTGTAGTGTGTTATAGTATAATTAATATAAGGTAATATATTTATAATTGTAATTATGGCAGTAGTAATTTTTACAATTCTTTGTATAATTAGTATAGTATAATGGAATTAGTGTAGTATAGTGTCGCGTAGTATATTTGTATTTATAGTCGTAGCAATAATATAGTACAGTAGTACTTATAGTTATTGTAATTGTAATTATCTATCTATCTATCTATCTATCTATGATTATTTATCTATTTATCTATCTATCTATGTATATGTGTATGTATGTATGTATCTATCTATCTATTTTTCTATCTCTCTAGCTATCTCTTTATCCATCTCTCTATCTATCTCTCTAGCTATCTCTCTCTCTCTCTCTCTATCTATCTATCTATCTATCAGTTTGTCAGCCTGTCTGTCTACCTACCTGCAAGCTTGCAAACACAGCAATTCTGCGAAACTTCCTCAAATTTTTGAACTTGACAACTTCAAAAAACGAGACAGAGTGCAGAGCTGATGCCCTCGTACCAATGTGTTTTGCGTTTTTTCCACCCCACCTGTCTAAAGTATTGCGCCTGCCACGAAAAAGTGATGCCAGGTCATACGAAGTCCTACACCTGTCACACAAAATCATCTTCCCAAAATTGAAAATCTAATGCTCCAAAATGCAACCCCTCTCAGGAAATCAGCGCCCGGACCTCCTAACAGCTCTGATGAACATATCTCTTCTACTGCGCCTGCCACGGAAAATGCCTCTTTGCAGATCCTCTTCAAATATCCCACGCCTGCCATCGTTTTTGGAAACTGCGACAAAACCCTCACGTTTTGCTCGCCTGCCACGCACAACGACATCTGAACGTCCAAAAGTGTTCCGAAACGTGCTTCGAGCCACAACGGCGTGCACTTTTTCGACGCCCCAACTTCCAAAAGAGGTCCGAAGCTGAGGTGTTTTGTTTATTTTCAGTTGGACATGTGCTTCGCGCCACAACGGCGCGCAACTTTTCATCTCTCATCTGATCACATGGCTCCGCGCCCGCCGCTTTAGCGAGCCTACTTTTTGGCCCTCCGGAGCCACAGATCATTGGGGAAACACAATGTGTCGCGACTTTCCTATCTTTTCGCGCACCTGGATCTTCTTTCTTCGGAGACTTTCTCCTTTTGATCTTCTTTCTTCTTCTCTTCTCTTCTCTTCTCTTCTCTGACTCTTCCCATCTCTGCTTTTCATCCTGTCCATATTGTCAGAAGAGTTTGGCTTCTAAACTTCCTTCGATAAATATACATACACAAATCATCACGGATACATGTTCATAAACATATTCAAATGAATACACATATGCAAATTTAAAAAGAGACACACACACATATATATATAAAATATACCAGTAGTACCGCGCAAGGCGGTGGCGGAGGTTTCAAAAATAGGAAACCTATAGGAGAGGTTGGTTGTTGTGAATCACGGATGGCAGAGCGAATCCACTGATGGACCGACGCGTGGTTGGAGTTGTGTTTTTTGGAATGGTTGCAATGGTTGCAGTGGTCACCTTACCGCAACTGCCTGATGTAGTGTGGTGTAGTGCAGTTGTAGTTGTAGTTGCAGCTGTAGCTGTAGTTGTGGTGTAGCGTAGTGAAGCTGTAGCTGTAATGTAATGTAATTAGTGTATTTGCAAGTGCAGTTGCAGTTGTGTCGTGGTGTGGTGTAATTAGTGTAGTGTAGTGCAGCGTAATGTCGTGTAGTGCTGTGCAGTGTAATGTGGTATAGTGTAGTCTAGTCTAGTGTAAGGTGGTGAAGTTGTGTAGTGCAGTGTACTTAGTATAGTGTAGTGTAGTTGAGTTGTAGTGTAGTGCAGTGTAATTAGTGTAGTGTAGTGTAGTGTCGTGTAGTGAAGTGTAATGTAGTGTAGTGCAGTGTAGTGAAGTGTAGTATGTGTAGTGAAGTGTAGTGCAGTGCAGTGCGTGTAGTGTGGTGTGGTGTGGTGTGGTGGAGTGTAACGTAGTGGTAGTTGTTGTAGTTGCAGTTGCATCCGCAGTTGCAGTGAAATGCAATGTAACCAGTGTAGTGTAGCGTTGTGTAATGTAGTGTGGTTGCAGTTGTATTTGTAGTTGTAGCGTGCTGCAGTGTAATTAGTGTAGCGTAGTGAAGTTGTAATTGTACTTGTAGTTGTGGTAGTAATAGTTGTTGTAGTTAATTTAATTGGTGTAGTGTAGTGTAATGAGATATAATTAGTGTAGTGTAGTGAAGTTGTAATTGTAGTTGTAGTTGTGGTAGTAGGAGTTGTTGTAATTAGTGTAATTGGTGTAGTGTAGTGTAATTAGATGTAATTAGGGTAGTGTAGTGTAGTTAGACAACGTCAAAAACGAAACAATTCTGCGAGACTTTTGAACTTGACAACGTCAAAAACGAAACCTCCTCAATTTTTGAACTTGACAACATCCAAAACGGAGCAATTCTGCGAGACTTCCTCAATTTTTGAGCTTGACAACGTCAAAAACGAAGCAATTCTGCGAGACTTCCTTCAAAAATGGAAAGCTGAGTGCAGAGCTGACGCCCTCGTGCCAATGTGTTTTGCCATTTTTCCTTTCCACCTGTCTAAAGTACTGCGCCTGATACGAAAAAGTGATGCCAGGTCATACGGAGTCCTGCACCTATCACGCAAACTCATCTTAGCAAACCCTACAGATCTGATGCTCCAAAATGCAACCCCTCTCAGGAAATCAGCGCCCGGACCTCCTAACAGCTCTGATGAACATATCTCTTGCACTGCGCCTGCCACGGAAAATGCCTCTTTGCAGACCCTCTTCAAATGCCCCACGCCTGCCATCGTTTTTGGAAATGCGACGAAACCCTCACGTTTTGCTCACTTTTGACAAGGTACGCAATCCCTTGTGCCTGCCACGCAAAACGACGCTTCAACGCCCAAAAGTGGCGCGTACATGTGGTGTTTTGTACATTTAAACTTCGACATGTGTTTCGCGCCGCAACGGTGTGCACTTTTTCGACCTCTCAACTTCCAAAAGTGGTCCGAACATGCGGTGTTTTGTGCAGTTTCACTTGGACATGTGCCTCGCGCCACAACGGCGTGCAACTTTTCATCTCTCATCTCATCACATGGCTCCGCGCCCGCCGCTTTAGCGAGCCTACTTTTCGACCCTCCGGAGCCACAAATCATTGGGAAAACACAATGCGTCGCGGCTTTCCTATCTTTTCGCGCACCTGGATCTTCTTTCTTCGGGACTTTCTCTTTTTGATCTTCTTTCTTCTCTTCTCTTCTCTTCTCTAACTCTTCCCATCTCTGCTTTTCATCTGTCCATATTGTCGGAAGTTTGACTTCTAAATTTCCGTCGACAAATACATTTGCATACACTTATACATTTACACACACATACATATATGTATACAAGCAAACAAGCAAACAAACAAACAAACAAACAAACAAAACAAAACAAAACAAACAAACAAACAAACAAACATATGTACGTACGTACATACATACATACATGCATGCATGCATGCATACATGCATACAAATGCGGGGAGGGGGGAGGTGAGGAGGGGAGTGGGGGGTGGGGGCAGACAAACCAAAAATCCGTCGGAGAGGAACATTAGCAAGAGCTTAGCTGAGCTAAAGATGTATCAGAAGAACATCCACAAAACCCGCCGGCAGGCCGGCGGATTTCGACGGCCGTTTTCTGAACAATTTGATTAGCATAGACGATCAAACTAATTGACCCAATTTTGCCAAAGCCATATGGACATATGGACAAACCTGTGCTCATGTACTTCGGCAAAGCGTTGCTATGAACCACTGCAGTGTCTGGAAAGAATTTTGTTTGCGGTGGAACACTGTTTGCGGTTCGGAGAGTTTTTGGCACACTGGATTGGCCAAGCTTGCGATTGGCAAAACATGGAAAAACCTTTCAGCTTCTGCAGGGAAATAGCATATTTATCTTCTAAAGGTTTCAGATGCATTTTTCACTTCGGGTCGTAATTTATCCCAACATTTAACTTATATACTAAGAACGCAGTGTGCTGGGGACTGGTGTGCTTTAAACAAATGGTACACGAACAGACGCTCGAGGACACGGGTGCGAAAGAAGTTGGAGGAAGCGACGCAAACAAACCAAAACCAAATAGAATGAGAGGGCATCAACAAGAATCAGAATGAAGATGTCAATATGTTGAACTGTTCAAGGTACACAGAACAAGGATAAAATAAAATTCCGAAACCAAGGTTCGATGAAGAGTCAGACATACATCAGGTTCCAGATGGGGCATTACGTGACAAATAAAAAACCGAAAACTGAATGAGGCACAAAAGATTTCAAGAGGTTGGGTAATGAGGATAAGCGAAGGCAATGCAGATTGCAAGGAATGGAAGTTTGCATCAAGAAGATTGAGTGAAAATCTTTTAAGTTTCCAACAGCATTTGATTTGAGGAATGAGTTTTGGTGAGGTTCGCGGAATCAGGATACAATGGGGAATGAAGGTTAAATGAGGTGTGGATTAACTGAGGAAGCAAGGTTTCAAAATGAGGATTGAATGAGGAATGAGGAAGTTATGAACGAGGAATAAAGAAGGATTAAGCACGTCATGAGGTTGTAGAATGAAGATTATTAACACGGAACGCATGATGGCGTTATGAAATTTCAGAATCAGGATTCAATCAGGAATGGAAATTTGGTGAGGTTCCAGGATAAAGAAAAGTAATTGCGTAGGGGCTTCAAAAATTCAAGAATGAGGATTGCCCGAGGAATGAGAATTTGATGAGGTTCATGAGGTTCCAGAAAAAAGAATTACCCGAGGACTGAGGATTTGGTAAGGTTTTTGAAGGGGGATTGGTTGAATTTGGTCCGGTTCCAGAATGAGTATGAAATGAGAAATGAGGATTTGGTCAGATTCCAGAATGAAGAGATGAGGAATGAGGATTTTTCGAGGTTCCAGAATGAGTACAGTGTGAAATTAAAAAAAGAGATGAATTTTTTGGTTCCAGAATGGGGATAAAATGAGGAATGATGATTTTTCGAGGTTCCAGAATGAGGACAATGTGAGGATTAAAAAAAGGGATGAAGATTCTTTGGTTCCAGGATGAGGCTTAAATGGGGATTAAAAAAGGGATGAAGATTTTTAAGGTTCCAGGATGGGGATTATATGAGGATCAAAGGAATAAACCAAAATATGGTGCTTTCCAATGTGTGCCTTGCAGAAATTCTCAAAAACAAAGCCTTACCCACAACCCAAAGACATGCACAACATGCACCCCAAAAATCGTCATTGAAACGGTTCTTGGCTTGGCTGGGTGCCGAGACGATCGCAGCATTGAAATAGTTCTGCAGGCACGTCGGGGTCACGAAAGCGTGTTTTCAATCCAGATTCTTCGCTGCCCCCCCAATGAGTTACAGGCGCGATGCAACACAATACAAACAAAATCAAGAGTGCTGGCCTCGCGCCGAAGCTCGAAAACACTAGGTTCAATCCTTAAATTTTTCCGGCGCGAATTAATTGCAAAATTTGAAATGCTAAAACGAATTCATCCACATTGTAAACCTTCAACTGATCAAAGACTTTCGTCGTAGCTCGTCCGATGCAGCAATAAACACATTCCTGTAGCAGGTGACGTCAAACTCTTCTTCGGAAAGATTTCCTCGTTCAAGGCTTTCGCCGAGCTGGTCCAAAGAGCTCTGGATAATGGGTTCGATCTGGATAGAAGACAATTTAAAGCGGGCCAAGGCAAGCGCCAAACCCTCTGCCAGTGATTCGGTCGAAAGCCCATCTGAAAGAGCTTGATGCAAGGCGGCTTCGGCATCTGCGGCAGCTGTATCCTCAAGCAGCTCAGAGCTGGGCTTGGCTTTCCAAAAGAGGACGGCTTTCTCCTCGTTCCTCCTCCACAAGGTTCGAACTGTGGGACCTTCGCATCGAATGAAGTGCGCTGCAGCACAAACATAGCTTGTGACATCAAGCGCCACATCCTTACCTCAAAGCTGACTTGCATCTCAGAGAGCGAATTTGATTCAATGGTGGATGGCAAATTCAAATGCCGAGAAAAATCTTTCTTAAGACTGCGTCCCGGTCGCCGCTGCAATCTTTTGACCGGCTTTCGCTCCTTGCCGCGCTTCCACCCTGGTACTGAAGCTAATTTTGCATGGAAACAATTCTAAACATGATCAGAAGATGGCTAGAGCACTGTGGCCCAAATGCAGCTTCCAAAAAAGAGTTGCACTCACACGAAAATGCAAACACAAACGCTTGTTACACAGAAGCTTTTGCGCACAGGTGCTTCTACAAACAAAAGCTTTTACACACGCGTGCCTTCACACACAAGAGCATTACAAACTGAAGCTTTTACTTTTACAGCCAGGTGCTTTCGCACACAAAGCTTGTACACGGAGAAACCGGGCTTTTACACTGACACGCAGGAAGCTTTTAGACACAAAGGCTTGCCTTTGAACCTTATGCAAAGTTTCTACGCGCGAAAACTTTAACACACACTTGATCAGAACTGTCGTTGCGAATTTTGCTGTGGAACGCATCAGGCGTGCAAAAAACACCAACGCAACATGACACGATGAGATGGGCCTCAATATATAGAAATGTAGATATATTTAGTGGCACACTGGAACTTAGAATGCTGAGCAGTTTTCCAAAATTTTGATTTTTTAATTTAGAATGCCGCCAAAAACACTGTTTTTAGGGTATTTGAGAATACCGGCCAGGGGACATTCTAAGTTTCAGTGAGTCAATGCATCAAACCATTGCATATTTTAGGTTAAAAAAAGGCATGCTAAGTCCCCCCCCCTCCTCGGCCGGCGTGTTTTCCTCCATAAGGGTATCCAAAAAGCAGCAAACAGAAAAATAACCCTGTTTCAAGCACAGATGCGACGAAAATTGCAATTCACTGCATATTTACAGGGTTTCGTGAACACTCAGTCTGCGAGACACCTCAAGAAAGGTTCCCTTTTTCTTTCAAAACTGTCTCTTATTTCTTTCCCCATTAAAGATGGAAAACTCGAAAAAACAGGGGCAAAGAGTCCCCGGCCAAAAGTAATTTAGAATGCTGGCGAAATTGTCGCTGGTTCTCCATTGTTTTTCATTGTTCCTTCTTTGGTTGTTCATTGGTTTTTCTATGGTTCTCATTGTTTTTGTTCCTTTGATTTTTCTTTGGTTCTTAATAACTTTCATTTGTTGTTCTTTGCTTTTCATTGTTTTTCTTGGGTGTTCTTTGGTTTTTCTGTCGTTCTTCTGAAGTTTTCGTATATTTTTCATTGGTTGTCATTTTTTTTGCAACGGTTCTCTGTAGTTTTCCTTTGGTTTTCCTTTTGATTTTCTTTATTGTTCATTCATTTTTCTTTAGTTGTTCATTGGTGTTCGCTGGTTTTCTTTGTGTTTTCATTAGATTTTATTTTTCCTTGGATACTAAATAAATATGCTGTTTATATGTATATATATATAAGCTGAAACTTGGCACCGCACGCAGTTTTCCATTTTTTCGGCCCCCAATTTAGAACCCCTACAAAAAACATATTCTTTTGGGGTAAATCAGAATGCCTTTTCATATATGTTCACTATTTTGCTTCATTTTGCTGTGATGGGATGGGTTCTACATTTCAATCCGTTAATCCCAAAATTTCCTTTTGTTTGTCTCCATTTTCGGACATTCAGACATTTATATTAAAAAAACATATTCAGATTCATATTGTATAAACCATGAATATTTAATTTATTAATTCCATATGATTCCAAGCATTTCCCCAAATTTGTGGTGGGTCAACCACCAGTCGGATTCCTAAAACCCTTGTGGATGCACGCGCTTGCGTTGTTTTCCCATTCCCCAGAGATTTCAAACGTTCGGTGTTTTTGTCCTTTGGGTGCCCTGTTTTATTTTCATTCCGGTTCTGTCTTTTCATTTTTCTTTATCGTTCATATGTTTTTCTTCTTCATTCATGTTACATTGATTTCCCTGCATTTCAATGTCATTTTCCTTGCGTGATCCTTTTGGTTCCTTTTCGATTTTGTCTCCTCTTGTAATTTTCTATCCTTATTTTCGTCCTTTCCTTTTGTTTCCTCATTATCCTCCAGTTCCCGTACTTCTTTTTTGGTTATCCTTCCTGTCCCTCCATGTGTCCAGTTTTGTCCTTTCGTTTCCGGGTTCTCTTTCGTTTTGATCCTTCTGAGGAAATGGCAAGCTGGAGCTACTATGCTGGCATTCTAAGTTCCAAGTCAAAGCTCAATTTTCATCGCTATGGCCAACCAAAATGGGGAAAAACATAAAAGCTGAAGTCTCAAACAAGATCAAGCAAGATGTTAAGAAAATGTCAAAGCGGCTGGCTTCCAAAACATTCCAAATAAAAAAAGGCATCCCTCCCCAGGTTTGGGTTTTTGGACGGCTCTTTGCGACAGTCTACGCTCCAATAATCCCTTAATATTATTCATTCATACTCATTCAGTCTCACTACGTCATTCTAAGTTCAGCCAAGAATGGTTAAGCATGTATTTCCTTGCGCATGCTGCAGAACATGCTACAGCTTTTCGCTACCGCCAAGATTTCAGCTTATTTGAACTGGTTTAGTACTGCCAAAATGAGCGGCGTTCTCTATTGAATGGTTTCCATGCCCCTTTTTCAATATCACTAGGGAAATATTGCGCTTTTCCGAAGACCAAAAAGGCAATATAAGTTTAGCCCCAAAAAGGCATTCTCAATTAGTTTTACTGGTGTTTTTTGCTACTGACTGTCGAAATATGTCGAAATCTGAGAATTGTTGCCATTTTAGGTGAAACGTTGAATTATATTATATACCTGGTTTTCTCTTCTTTTTCCCTGCCTTTGTCCTTGTTGTTCCCTTGGCGCTTTTTCTGTTCATTTTCCATGTGCGCTCCATTCCGCTCCCTGCCTTTTCTGCAATTTCATCTTTTGATTTCCTTCCTTTTTTTCCTGCAGTCTTCCTTTCATTCCTTACGGCATTCTATGTTGTATGGTTTCCATGCCACTATGTGAAAATGCCACGGGAAAAAATACACTTTTCCACAAACCAAAAGGGCATCGAAAGTTGAGCCTCGAAAAGACATTCTCAGCTAGTCTGAAAGATGAACGACTGTTTCACTTAAACGAATTACTAGGCTGAAAACTGTAAATTCAAAGGTCACGTCGGAGGATCAAATTTCCTACCTAGAAAGGTATTCCCCGAAGGGTTCATGCCACCATGACGAATCCAGCATGAGTCACACACTTGCTCAGAATTGTCATTGCGAATTTTGTTGTGGAATGCATCTTACATGCAAAAACACTCCAATTGCACCTGACAAGAATGGGTCGGTGAAGAGACCCGACAAAGTATCAAGAAGCTACCATCGCCATAGCCAGTGCAGAATGGAAAAATTGGAATCTGACCCTTCCCTTTCAACCAAGCCATATCGCTCCCAAAATTGACAGATTGCGAAAACCGTGCAAAAATGCAAGAAGCAAAATCAAGTTGTTTGAAAACGGCATGGTGGTTCTTGGGTTTGCCACATCCCATCACAAAAAGTTGTCATGAAAAATGAAGCAGGTACGTCGATCCAGCGTCCCAGATCGATATCACAGAATGTCATAGACGTCTTTGTTGGCTGCAGAACTATGACATTCCCTGCAGCCCCCTGCTGAAACTAAATGCAAACCAAATGTTAGAAGTTTTACATCTCTTCAGACGTTTCACACACGCACACACGCCCTGCCGCAGCAGGGTGGATGAAGTGACAATGAAAATGAGATGGACACGAACATGAGATGACAGACTGCCTAACCGGGACACGAGACGGGGAACGCAAAAGAAGAAAGGAAAAAAGGAGAAAACACCAACACCAACACACCTAGCCCAGAACGGGCAAACCCTGAAAGGGCAAGGAAAAAAGAAAAAGCGGACGGACGACGGGCCAAAAACCGACCAGAGGAGGAGGGGTCGGACAGAAGCGCCTGACACAACTTACAAGGCGAGAGCCAAACCTACCTTGGCACGCGAAGGACCCCAACCTGACCTAACACGGGAGCACGCATGAGATAGGGGACGAATGGGGTACTAGTTAGTGAAAAATGATGCAACCACAAAACTATTGCAAAGTGTCGTGATAAGGCTCAAGGCCCTCGGTTTTCAAGTCGCCCCTATAGACGGCTGTCAGTAGTCCCCAGATGAATTGAGTGCACAATTGAACCTCACCAATGACCATCAAAAGAAAGTAAGCACCACACCTGGAAAGCATGACCTGTGCCTGCACTTGACATGTTGTATGAAAACCAGTGACAGCGATCTGTCTCTCGAGCAACGTTGGAAAAAGGAGGTTTCCACGCCTGACAAAAAGAAATGAAGCCCGGTACTGCGGCCAGTTGTTCAACCAGCGACAAACGACAGGGTGAAAAGCGAAAGAGGGCGAAGCCCGGTACTGCGGCCAGTTGTTGAACCAACGACAAACGACAGGGTGAAAAGTGAAAAAACTGCCGGCTGTTTCACTTTACGTAGACGAAATACTAGATTAAAAGTGTAAATTCAGAGATCAGGTCGGAGGATCAAACATCCTACCTAGACAGATATTCCCCGAAGGGCTCATGTCACCTTGACGAACCGACATGAGTAACACACTTGATCAGAACTGTCGTTGCGATTTTTGCTGTGGAACGCATCAGACGTGGAAAAAACAGCAACGCAACAACATGACACTATGAGATGGACCTAAATATATAGAGATGCAAATATATAGTCACAGTAGACGTTGACGGTATAAAACAATCAGTGATATACTATACGTCCCCCTCAGCTGTGACTTAAATGCGCCCAGGGCGGAACTATACATCTATAAATATGAATATATCTGCAGGTACATGAAACCGGCCACGTTTCCCTTCCCACTCATGCCCACAGCTTCATTGCGTGTGGTAGGACATGAGTGCCACACGCCCCTGCGATAATAAGAAGTTTTACATCCATTCAGATGGTACACACACACAGGCACCTTTACATTCAAGCGCCTGTGCGCACAGATGCTTTTCGGCATACAAAGCCTTTACACACAGATTCTGTTGCGCAAAGATGCGCAGACACACAGGTGTTGTTAAAACAAAGCGGCTTTTACACAGGCGGCGTTTACAAAGAAGCGCTTTTAATCAAACATATATCATGCTTACACACCGAAACTTTGGCACATAGGAGAAGCGGAGATACGCAGAAGCGCCCGTGGAAAGAGCGGGCCTATATACTGCTGTAGCGCCTGCAAGGTATAATTTAGCGTCGCAGCAGACGTCGCCATGAGGGGCGGTCACGTGGGGGCGCAGCACGCAAAGGCATTGAACACACGAATTGTCGCCTTGACTTGGGCCTGAATCAGCTGCCGCAGAAGCGCCTGGCACCACCAAGCGCGGTTACAGGCGGTTGCTTAGCCTTCTGACCAAATCACACCAGCATACTCCAAATGGCAAGAATCCGAAAAAACATCATAAAAACAGGCTTACAACATCTTACAGCATCTTGTTTGAAGGAAATAGTACCAGCCCTTGCCGGCCATCGTTCTGCGATGCTGCCCTGTGACGCGACCAGTTTCCAAAAGGAGGCGGGAGCTCTTCCACCCGCCTCGTGCTCAATGACCTTCGGGGCAACCTGGTAAGACAGGGCGCCAGCTGCGGGACTCGTGCCGGTTTTGGACTTCGTGTTATCAGTTACAGGCTTCCACAGAAAGTCTTGAACAAGCCAAATCCAAATCTGACCCAAGCGGTGTCACCACAAAGTAGGCAACGTTAGAGTAAGTGTTCTTGAACTTGATGCACGATGCACATCCCCGGGCCTCTTTCAACTGCTCCAGCAATTCTCGTATATTTGAAATGGTCTCATGTCTCGCAAGCTCTGGAGCCTTTGGGAGCAGGGCCGGTGCATCAATCATCGCCCAGCTTTACGCTCAGGTGAACATCGCAACAGCCAGCAAAGACACACTTGTGCTGCTTTTGCCTGCGGGCCCTTTTTTGAAAGCATGGGGCGCAAACGCATTGTCGATAGCTGTGCCTGAGCGCCTGCCTTTTTTCCCTAAAATGTGGGGGGGTTCTCCCGGTAGTAGTTAAGGCCTGGTGTTCAATCCAAGTGGTCTCCGGCGGGCCCGGCAAATTTGAAACCCTAACAGCACGAAAGTTCCTCGGTCTTCCGTTTTCGAGGAAGCATCCCGCAAAATGGTTTCCTAGGAGGGCTCTCTTCCGAAGGTCTGCTTTTATCAGCGCGCCTTGCTCTGTTTTGCTCTAAATCAATTTTTCGTGGAAGGTGCGACGCTTTTGGGTCATTTTGAAGTCTGGCACGGCATTTTCCAAGACAGGTGCAGGACATCGGACTTTCACATCCGCGTGGCAGGCGTGGCGCTTCCTGGACGTTGCTTAAACGTGGGCAGGCGTGGGTCAAAATGAGAAGTGGTTTAGGCAGCCGTTTCTGTGGCAGGCGCGGCATGGGGTGAACTTGAACGGCGTTTTGAAAGGGTCGAAAGTACCGTTTTGTGAAGCTATCGTTGTTCTTGATTTGGGGCATGCTGGTGATTCCGTGTGGCAGGTGCCGCGCTTGGGATGCCTCGGGCTCATTTGTCGTGGCTGCGGAATAGCTTGTAGACCTCCGTAGCAATGTGCCCGAAACCTCCGTATGATTAAAAACTATCGTTTTTGACATGTCCAACGAACGCCATATTTGGCAAAAATCTAACACGTGCGCACGAAGTCCTTTGTAGCTTTGTGCGTGTCGGATCGCTCTCGTTGCGGTGCATGAGATCGCTCTCGTTGCGGCATGGTGCTCTTTTTGAAACCCCTCAAGCAAGCTGCTCGAAATTTTGGGCGTGTCGGATCGTCGCTCTCGGTGTGGCGTGGTGCTGATTTTGATAATCAAGGAAATCTTGCGCAGAGATCTTGACAAGGAGGTCTTTTATAAAGAGCTTTTGCAGAGATCTCGGCAAACGATGTCTTGAGAGATTGTTTGGAAATGCCCAGAGACCTTCCATAGAGATCTTGTACAAAGATCTTGCCAAGAGACCTCTTGTAGAGATCTTGTACAGAGACCTGCGTGGAGATCTGTTGCAGAAATCTTGCCAAGAGGTCTCTCAGAGATGTTGCCGAGAGAGATCCTGTAGAGAGCTTGTGCAGAAATCTCCTAAACAGATCTTGCCAAGAGAGCCTGTACAGAGACCTTGCGTAGAGATATCTTGCCAAGAGGTCTCGTACAGTGATCTTGCCAAGAGAGCTCTTATAGAGAGAGCTTGTACAAAGATCCTGCCAAGAGACCTCTTGTAGGGACCTTGTACACAGATCTTGCGGAGAGGTTTCTTACAGAGATCTTGCCAAGAGAGCTCCTGTAGAGAGCTTGTGCAGAAACGTCTTAAACAGATCTTGCCAAGAGACCTCTTATACAGATCTTGCACAGAAACCTTGCAGAGAAATTTGTTGCAGAGATCTTAAGCAGAGGTCTCTTACATAGATCTTGCCACGGGAGCTCTATTCGAAAGCTTCTACCGAGATCCCACAAAGAGATCTTGCCAAGAGACCTCCTATCGGGAGCTTGTAGTAAGATCTTGCCAGGGGACCTCTTATGCATAGTGATCTGTCGCAGAGATCTTTCCAAGACGTCTCTTACATAGATCTTGCCAAGAAAGCTCTTATTGAGAGCTTGTACGGGGATCTCTTACAGAGATCTTGCCAAGGGACCTCTTATAGGGAGCTTCGACAGAAATCTCGCGAGCTCTTACAAAGATCTTGCCAAGAGAGCTCCTGTAGAGAGATTGTGCAGAGATCTTGCCAAGAGAGCTCTTATAGCGAGCTTGTCCAGAGGCCTCTTGCAGAGATATTGCCCAGGGACCTCTACTTATAGGGAGCTTGTAGACGGACTCTGCCAAGAGGTCAAAGGTCTCTTACATAGATCTTGCCAACGGAGTGCTTAGAGAGTGCTTGTACAGAGATCTCGCAAGGAGATCTTGCCAAGACACGTCTCGTAGGGAGTTTGTACCAAGATCTTGCCAGGAGACCTCTTATAGAGATCTTTGCACAGAGACCTTGCATAGAGATCTGTGGCAGAGATCTTGCTTAGAAGTCTCTTACGTAGATCTAGACATGGGAGCTCTTGTACAGAGCTTGTGCAAAGATCTCATCAAGAGATCTTGCCAAGAGACGTCTTATAGGAAGCTTGTATACAGAGACCTCTTAAAGAAATCCGCCGACCCCGGCCGATGGCAAGGGGGAGCGCGTCAAAGGAAAAATCGAACTTGCAAACCCGCCCAGGCTGCTACATACTGTCAACGTTTTTCAATCTTTGCCACATGCTGCATTGTCTTGTCACTGCTATTCAGGCCCTGCCGCGTGCCGCAAAGGCTTAAGCAGTCAACAGCGATGTGCGTAACTTTGGGGGCAAGGTCGTCCATGTTTTGGAATCATTCGCAGAAGGTGACGTTGCGCACCGCCAACACCAATGCTACTCTGTCTGGCCCCTTCGAAGCCTGACCTTCCCGGAAAGCCCGGCCATGTTTTGAGGTCGCGTTTGGACCCTGCAGCCTGACCTTGAAAGCAAGATCGGCTGTGTTTTGGAATCAATTTCTTGGCGCTGCATAAGTTGACCAGCGCCCCTCCGTCCTTCACTGCCGTTGTGTTTGGCGCCTCTGAGGCCTGACCTTGGAAGGCTCACCTATGTGTCTCTTGGCGCCGCAGAAGGTAGGTTCCGGAGATGGTCCGGGAGTCTTTGGTGCAAAGCCAGGACAAGTTCAAAAGGGTTCCGGAGAAGGTTCCGAAGAAGGTTCCGGGAAACTTTGGTGCAGAGCCAGGTCAGGTTGAACAGGGTTCCCGAAAAGGTTCCGGAGAAGGTCTGGGAGGCTTTGCCGGGTCAGGTTCAACAGGGTTCCGGAGAAGGTTCCAGAAAAGTTCTGGAAGGCTTTGGTGCAGAGCCGGGTCAGGTTCAACAGGGTCCCGGAGAAGGTTCTGGTGGTGCAGAGCCAGGTCAAATTCAACAGGGTTCCGGAGAAGCTTCGTGAGAAGGTTTGGGATGCTTTGGTGCAAAGCGAGGTCTGGTGGGCGCAACAGGGTTCCGAAGAAGGTTCTGGAGAAGGTTCTGGACAAGCTCTGTGAAGCTGTCAGATTCAACAGGGTTCCGGAGAATGTTCCGGAGAAGGTTCCA
>Ga0126342_10009084_pt1:15000-17810 | contig 17810 bp, 19 predicted proteins | sample Cyp1metagenome_FD_92528 | JGI IMG/M metagenome (GOLD analysis project Ga0126342, IMG submission 92528) | Coral microbial communities from Lord Howe Island, Old Settlement Bay, Australia - Cyphastrea 1 metagenome | ecosystem: Host-associated > Invertebrates > Cnidaria > Coral ... | reverse complement strand
TCACTATAAAAGTCATTCATCACTATAAAAGTCATTGATCACTATAAAAGTCATTCATCACTATAAAAGTCATTGATCACTATAAAAGTCATTCATCACTATAAAAGTCATTGATCACTATAACTATCCATATTTTAGTGGGATTTTACTTATCCTTTCTGGAGGTTACCAGTACCAACCGCCTGAAATCAGTTCCCGTGGCGCCGACCTCGGAGATTTGCGCCCTGGTAGTGAGGCGATCTATAGCATCTTGGGTCTCACCGATCGCCACCTGGTGCTGGATTCGGTAGGATGGATTTAGAAAATTTTATGGATAATGATGGATAGAATTGGATAGATAATAGAAATGAAATAGATAGAAGATGATAGAAGTATGGGATCTGACCGTTTTGCAAATGACAAGAAAAGTTACCAACAGATACACACCATTTCTGTAGATGAAAAATGATGAACACTTTAGTTGGGACTTCACCGGTCAATCGGCCTTTTGGCCACGTGAATTCTATTGGCAACCCCCAAGCGGCGCGATCCAAAACGAGCGGTGTTCGTCTGTTAAGAAAACGTATTCGTTGTCAGCTGACAAAACAATAAATTGAAAGACCCGTGGTGCCACTGCATTTCCCGTAAGAAAGGACCTATGCATGAGCAAGTCATTTCTTCCCAGTGCCAACTACGTCCATACGTACCATTCAGAAAAAAAAAACAGGGGCTGTCTACCCCACATGATGCTGTGGAACTCGGCCGGCCCTACCCCATCCAAAATTGTTTGTCTGGGAGTCTGGGATAAGTCCAAGAGTGCTGGTTTTCATTGAAATTGCAGGCAAAAATCAAAATTCTAATTGATTTGAGGGTAAACAGTGCCGCCAGAGTGTGTTGAAATGACTGAGATTCTGACTATCCGAAGCCCTTTGCCAAACCTCGCGCTTACAGATTTGCCCGGTGCTAGGGATGGCATCTCCATCCGAGTGACCCTTGAAGTTTCTTGTCATTTCGAAGTGGCCCTGGTAGTTTCAGGCTCATACAATGTCATACAACATGGAGTGTTTGCAAACCAAACTTCGTGCCATTGTTTGTTAAGTCACAAGATAAAATGGTTGACAGACCTGTCATTGCGATGGCAAACAGTTCGGAAAACAGTGGACTGCATCAGTGAATATCCATCGAGAATCAACGTTCACCCAATCAAGCATCTCGGATTGAAACTCTTTCCTACTCGCCCACAGTAGAATGACAATTGCAAAAAAGCATTAAGGTTGGCACCTGGGATACTTCCCGAAATATGTGTACGTATAATCATAAAGAATATAGAAGTTATGTCCTCAAAAAAATGCAGGAAAAAATAAACATGTAAATAAACAGAATCAGTTTCTAATCAATAAAGGAACAAATAAATACAATATAGTATACCAATATACACATGTATAGATATCCTCTGGTTATTTAACATAGCTGTGGAAAAGCCAAGGAACTGCGGTGCGGCCAGACCCAGTGGGTGTTCGCCGCTCTCTAAGGCCTCGCTTAAATAAAATGGGCAAATCGCTGGGATGAAACCGTGGGGTGTTATTGGGATTTTCATGGGATATCTCATCATATCTCATCTATTTTGGAAATGGGATACCCCAGTATTTCGTATATTTTAAGATACCCCTGTATTTTTAATATGTTTCGGAAATCTCATGGGGATCTTTTGGGATATGCCCCATTATGGCCGCAATGGCTGGCTGGCTTTTTCTGGTCTCTTAAGTCCATATGCTGGTCAGCGATTCTGAGATTTGTTTGAAATCCACATGTTTGGGTTACACATGTTTTTGGGTTAAACTCCCCCAAACTAACTAATATATCCTTCTGATATGTTGAACTATCATAGAACCTGCCAGTTTGGGATTGGCAGACAAGCCGAAATCCTTTCTGGATGGCGCCGTTAAATTTTCTGTGTAGAAAAAAAAAACGTGTTAGCCTCAAGGTCAGTCAGACTGATTGCCAGATGTTTTTTAAACACATTCTCTGGGCAAATTATAATAATTCACTAACCTGAAATAAGGCTATCTTGGGGATGGTTCCCCTTACTAACCATTATTCCAGGGCTCGGTCGCAGTGAGGTCGTTATAATTTACCCACATTCCATGTAAAAATGTGCACAGCTCTTGGTTTCCAGCATTTCGAAGCTCCTTGCTTGATTCCTCCACCTGGCCCAAAGGATTTCCAGCCTCCAAAGTTGGTGGCTAGGACCTGTAGATGTCCCTTAGGACTTTAAATGTTGGATGATGATGATGATTTTTTGGGGGATGACTGCGGGGATTTAAAAAAAAAAACGTTTGGGCCATCTCTGCAAAAGAGACCTTTCATTTCCGAAGATCGCAGAACTTCTTTTCCATCATCCAGTAGTTTGTATCAACAAATTAGACCTTCCCAACAAGTCACGAAAATGATCCAATCATTGAAAATTGGTAGAAAATTCTATCCAATTACTCCAGGATGACTATGCAAAAACGCAATCATATGCCTATGACAAAAAGGGCTCCGGGATCCGGGATATCATGATATCATCCCCATGGTCCCCACATGTCTGGGCCAAGAATTTGGAGCCCAAAAAGGCCTACTGTGAAACTCCAAGCTTTGGGATGGCAGGTTCAGAGTATATCCTAAAAATATCTGGAATAAATCGATATGTGTGTATATATATATATTTATTTATTTATTTATATAGATAGATATATATTTATATTTATATATATATATCCATCATCACGAAACTGAAAGTTTGGCCCCTTTGGGGATAGTTCCCAATCCTAAACATCAGGTCCTGGCGT
>Ga0126342_10009084_pt1:0-10000 | contig 17810 bp, 19 predicted proteins | sample Cyp1metagenome_FD_92528 | JGI IMG/M metagenome (GOLD analysis project Ga0126342, IMG submission 92528) | Coral microbial communities from Lord Howe Island, Old Settlement Bay, Australia - Cyphastrea 1 metagenome | ecosystem: Host-associated > Invertebrates > Cnidaria > Coral ... | reverse complement strand
GTTACAATCTATACACCATGCAATTTTCAGCTGTGACATGATCAAAATCTTGTAGGAGTATATTTCGGGTATGGTCATCCATCCCACAATTGCGATTCTTATAATTCGTGTGTAAATCGCTATGAATGGATTGATGACTATCCCCAGTATGGTTAACGTATATATATATATCAAGTATATTATATTCTATTATTAATATTCTATTATATTATGTTATATTATATTATGTTATATTACATTATATTACATTATATTATATTATATTATATCATATTATATTATTATATATTATATCATATTATAATATATTATATTACATTATATTATATTACATTATATTACATTATATTATATTATGTTATATTATATTATGTTATATTACATTATATTACATTATATTACATTATATTATATTATATTATATTACATTATATTACATTATATGACATTATATGATATGATATTATATGATATTATATTATATTATATCATATTATATTATATAATTATTCTATGTTTGACCCTGGCACAGATGCCCAAAAGCACAGTCCAGCTGCTAGAAAATTCAGCCAAGGGACCCTGAACACGCACCGACGCTGGTCGCTCCACCAAAGCGCGATAACCTGGGGGACGTTCCAGAAATGGGGGTTCCATAGTCATGGGGTACCCACTAGCTGGCTGGTTAGGGAAAATCCTACTAAAATGAATGATTGGGGGTAGCCCTATTTTAGGAAACCCCCATATTGGTGTGTCTCATTTTGTTTGAAACCAGAACATCCTATGGTTTAAAAGCCTCGTTTTCCACCTCACTTGCCTTTTCGTGGTATCACCCATGTTCAGACAAATCTTGGGCACGATAGGTGCACCTCCTGCCATTCCAACAGATGAACCAACACAATTTGGGGAACAGATGGATCCATATTTCACCTGTATTTCACAGTAAGTCTTTAGGGATAATTCCCAGATTCTCCAACCCAAAACTGCGGATGGGATGGCCTGGAATGCTGGGATCCTTTTCCCAAAAGACAGAGGTGACGTTGCTGGCCGGGACCCGCAGGCGCGGGTTGAAAATGGCCTCGATGTTTCAATGGAGTTCACCAAAAATGCTGATGCATAGCATGGGTCAAAAAAGCATTGTTGAAATGGGTATGAGTCAAAACCTTGGTACCCTAGTGAACCCCAAATAACTGGTAAATGGATGTTCATCCTCCCAAATATAGCAAGATTGGTTTTGATACATCCCCAAATAAAAGAAAATCGGCGCACTATTTTGAATGGACCATGACACATAAACATCCCGCACCTTGCAGCCAAATGCACGCTCACGGCCCTGCAACGCCTCCCAGCCGCAAATGACCCATGAAAATTGTGGATATATGCCCGTTGAAATCAAAGAAGTTTACATTTGTAGATTATGCTAAATTGTATTCCAAAGTTAATCAAGCATGGGCGAAGAACAAAGGCAGGCGGTCTATTGCTGGTTGCAAAGGGGCCATGTTGACATAGGATCAAGAAAATGAAGCCATATTGGGATTCATTTCCCCTTGTCAACAATGATTATTCCCAATGGAGATCGTATCAAACCCCAGAAACTTAGCAACTGCCGCTTTATCAATCGCGAGCTGGTACTTTATCAAAACAGGGTCCACCAAACATGCAGCGCTGACTCTTGAAAAATGACCAGCCCAAATACCACTACACAAGAGAATTGGGTGTCAAGGACCCTCACATCTTCATTTTCCATCTATAGCCCATTCTGGGTAAATGTCCAATGGCCATCAATGGCCTATATCGTGCCATGCATTTGCATCAGGGAGCTATGGGGCCACTGCTCCAAATTGGTGGATTGACCAATGATCTGGTACCAAGCGCAACAGGAATTCCAGGCACATGGGTTTGTTTCAAACTACCGCGCCCCACAAATCCACTGCTTTATCATCCTTTGTTCCTCTTTAAAATAGCCTTTATTTGGAGATACAGGAAATCCCCCATGTTTGGACACACCCATGTGTGTTGTCCTATCAAGGTTGATGGCTCTGTTCCAGCTAGGCGGCTCGCTCTTCCTCGCTCAAACACTCCACGGCCACTGGAGGGTCCTGAACTGCACTCCATGTTGGAATGTGGTGTGTAAACATGGCAACTCCACCCACTTGCACAACCTTACACATGAGATAAACCAGAGCATCAAAAGGGATGACACAAACACACACACACACAATGTCAATATGGATCTGTTTACGTAGCAGAAATTAGCAAATGAAGTGAAGTGCCTACAAAAAATGTATCACCTGTATGCACCCGGCATTATTACCTCTCACCAGTTGGCTTTGAAAATAGGCTCCCCCTAACATCCAATGGCTGGATACCTATATTTTCCCGAAACTGCCACGAGTTTGGGGGCAAATCCTCCCTGGACGACACCATATCCAACGTTCCTAAGCTGAATCACATGACATCTCCATGTTTGATCAAATCCCCATGAAGCTGATGAAAATCCCCGCTTGCTAATGACCAACCCCCAAAGTCCTCAAATATCATGTGCTGGGTTTATTGTAAAATTCCTTGGCAACTTTGGCAACTTTGGCAACTTGGGTCATTAACAAATATCTGTTTAAGCTATCCCAAATTAATCTTGTTCCTATTCCCCAAGATTATCATGTGCTTGGTTTTAAATTCTCTCATACATTCTCATACTATATTATATCCCTAGATCTTTGCTGCTCACATTTTACCGTCTGGTAAACTAACGTAGCTATAGAAAATCACCATTATTAATGGGTAAATCCACTATAAATTGCCATTTTCAATAGCTATGCCAGCCATTACCAGAGGGCACAACTTCCCAAAAAGAAACGGAAAATCCATGCCATGTCCTCGAAGGCGATCAAGCGGCTGGGGGTTCCCAAGTGCGGCGCCGTCAGGAAACCGCCCTTGAAGTCGCGGCCTCGCAGGTGCCCAGATGTGCCCAGGGGATTTCACCAACGAAAATCCATGGGAAGGTGGGGAAAAAAACCATCAGAGAAGCCTACCATTTGGTGACTTGGGGATGCTAAAAATGATGCTTTATGAATCTTTATGATGGTTTAGGGTTTACCACATCCGAAAAGGTGATCTGGAACGGAAAGTTGGAGAGTCAGAAAAAAGTCTGGACTTCGTGACATAGGCTGGAATTTGCCAGATGAAAGGCTTGTAACTCTGCTGGCAGATCTGTGATCTGTGCACAGCCCTTTGATGCATCAGTTTCCAAAACAGATCCATGGTATGCCAGCTGAATGAATTTCCTAGGTCGCAACTCTCTTATCATTTGTGTGCGTGTGTCCTAAACTCGGGTATAGCCCCAAAAATAAATCAATGGCCATTCCAGGATCCTAAATTGGAGGTACCAACCATATATAAGGCCTATTTTTCAGGCCTATGTAAGGGAATATCCCCACAAAATATGGCCTTTATGGCCTTATATGGTACTAACGTACCTCCATTTTAGGATCCTGGAATTCCCATTGAATAAAATGACAAATCAATGGATTCAGGGGTACCATTTTTCAGAACCCGATCGCTCCACCTGGAAGTTTGGGCCCTCGCATGACCGAGACCTCAGTGCGTTTTCAAGGAAAATCAACGATAGACCGCCGGATGTGGCATGTGGTTCCAAAGATAACTGAATGTCAACCCATCTTCATTATCTCAAGTATACTGCAACTGGAATTACATGATACATATATATATATCCACAGTATCAGCCTCAGGATATGTACAATGTATCAGTATACGTGTATATTATATATATAATGTGTGGGTCACTCTCATCGTCATTTCCCTTTTTTGTTGCCAGTGCCTTTGAGGCCTTGGCACCCCCTTGGCACCCCCTTGGCACCCCCTTGGCACCCCCTTGGCACCCCCTTGGCACCCCCTTGGCACCCAGCCCTTCTCCCGCTGCGGCCCGGGCCAACTCTTCCGCCACGTTTTGGGATTTCTCCTTGGAGATTCTCTCCGGCTTCACCTGGGACGTAGGGATCAGGCTGAGATATCCCTGGGAAGTCATGAACATCCATCCTAGCCACCCATTGGGCAACCATTAGAGACCAGAAAATCTCCAGTCATATGCTTGGAAAACACAACTGTGAACGAAACCACTAACCAGATATTCAATACCCTGAATCTTTGGGCCCAATGAATAGATCCAGTACTAAACCAAGGTTTCGTTCGTGGGGATTCCTTTTATGTGATTGGGGGAAGGGAGCACAAACTCTAATACATTTGCAGGGGAAATCACTACTAAGAATGGGGATTGGAATAACATCTTTTGAGCTACGCATAGATGTGTGACAAAATAAGCAACTGATGACTCTTGGTCAGTGACGGGGGCTGTAATGGCACTTGACGATCTCAACTACGGGTGGCCGAGGGTCGCGGTGCAGATTGAATAGATGGGTGTGTCCAAAAAACCCAAGAGTATACCAATTGCAGGGTAAAACGATGATGTCTTATCACTAGATTTAGATGATGTCTTATCACTAGATTTAGGAGTAGCCTATTTTTGGACAATGCCACCCACCTCGTCTTTCAGGACTAACCTTTTTTTTGTTTCCCATGGCAACATCACCACTATCCATTCTCTTTTGACTTGGATCCAATGGATTGGTTTTAGGGGAAAAAATACTCCAACACCTGCAGGATGGTGCCCCCCAGTTATAAGTTGGTTTATAAACCCCAGTAACTATAGTTATATCTACCATAAACCATAGTTATGGGAGTTATAAACCAACTTAGCTAACTATGGGGACTATGGGGCACCACCTTGTGGAAAAATGTGTCTTTTCTTCCAACAATCATAGGGGCTTCCTCTAAATACGATCTTCATCCATTTGAGAATGGCGAACAAAAAACTCAAGACATAGGGGGCCACAGAATTTTGCCGGATGTTTGGAATTTTCCCAACCACCCTGCTGTAAACCAACATAGATGTGGAAAATCACCATGCCCTGGGGTAACCATGCCATTTTGGTCCAATTTTGAGCCCCCAACCAGCTTCGCTTTCCGCCTCAGAACTGCCTGGGAACTCGGATGGCTGGAGGTGCTTATGCGGATGCCAAAATGGTAAACGTCGTTGAAATATCTGGGGACAAAATGAAAAAAATGCATACACATCTACATATACGAAAGTACAAGGACATATATATATATATATGTGGATATATACAGTTATTTTATGGATACATACAGTTATATACAGTTATATATATATATATGGATGATTTATTTATATGTTCTATCCCTCCCGGACAACACGACTCCTACTCGCCCCAGCCTTGCCAAGAGGCAAGACTTTTCGATAGGCAGTGGCACTCCCTGGCCTCGGTGATGAAAAACGCCAAAGAATGGTCGAAACTTAGGAAAACCATAGGAAACCCATAGGAAAACCATAGGAAAACCATAGGAAAATGATGGTCTAAATTAGGCTAGAAAAACTTACTTGCAGTTGAAATCAGGTGTGGTCACAACTGAATAATTTTCATGGTTAAGGCGCGTAATTCTCAGGGAAAAAGTATACAAGACTGAGCAGTACACCGAAAGGACATGAGGATTTTGCCAAGAAAGCTGAGGGCATGTGCGAAAATTCACACATATTCACACCCGATCTACCCAGTTTATGATGGTCATTTGACTTTGAAGAATTTGATGACCTGTACCCATAGCAACAGGACGAACAAGGCCATCCATCACTCGGTTTCCCTGCAAGGAGCGGATTGCGTTGGAATAGATCTTCTCCGGGGGTTCCCATGACCTGGAAAAACAACACTGGCGGAATTTGAGGAGTGCTCATTTCACTATTTCAGCTGAGGGAATGTGGGAAAGCTGTGGACCACAAAAATTGGAAAAAGGAAAGGTAGAACATTTGTGGACGGGTCATGTTTCTAGCCAAAATGTGGTAATTCAGCAACAAAAACCAAAGGTGCATTGACTGACATGGGGCGATCCAAGAACCCAACGCGCGGATAAAATTGTAATTTTTGCCAACAAGAAGTGAGGTGTCAAGGATGGGAATTCAGCACGTCAAATCCACCATGAACTCCCCTAAATTGGTCTCAACTAAACTTACTTGGGAATTGCCGTGATCCCACAACCATTGCGCCAACAGAGTATTCTTGAAGTCTCCCAGGAAGTCTTATCCTTCAGATGGCCCGTGACATGACCTGCATGATGTCTTGGATTGATTAAATCCTTAAATTACAGAAAAGGCACATGTTTTCCATCAAAATACAATGGCATTTCCTGTAAATTGTCCCTTGATCCAACTCTGGCATGTTCAGGTGCTGGTCCTTTGCTTAGAAGGGATTGTCCAGGGGCAACATGCATAGTAAACGAAGAATAACACGTATTGACATGCTCATGCACAAATAGAAAAGGAGAAGAGGTAAGGCAGAAAATTGCTGCACCCAAATATGTATATACAAATATATATATATATGTGTGTATAACTGCAGACGCTTATATCAAAGGTATAAATTGTTGCCAAGTTCCACATAAATCTCATAGACACGTTTTGAATATGATATAATATAATATAATATATTATAATATAATATAATATATAATATATAATATATAATATATATAATATATATAATATAATTTTATAAATATATAATATATATAATATATAATATATATATAATATATAATATATATATAATATATAATATATAATATATTATATATTATATATTATATATTATATAATATATAATATATATAATATATAATATATAATATATAATATATAATATATAATATATCCTTCCATTTATATATATATAATATATCCTCCAAGGATCGGATACCATGCACCGTGCCACAGTGCCCTGGGCCCCACACGCATCGCTACTTTCCTGTATTTCGCTCACATCAAACAGGTGCCCAAAAAGATGAGTAGAAGCCCTACCTCGAGGATCATCCCACCTTTTCGTTCAAGTTCTTAGTATTTTCTCTAGGGGGTTCATTGTTAGCGACTTAGTGCTCAGTAGTACTGTACATTGAAATATGGTTTTTTCATACTTCGTAGAATTTATAGATGGGATAACTGACAACGCCACGTTTAAAAATGGGGACTTGGATGCCAGACCCGGCATAAAAACCCACGTTTCGGTCATTCTACTTCTGGGGTACAGTACCCTATGATCCATACGGAACCTTCCGGGGGGTCCCGTGAACGCCAAGCGGGCTGCGTGTTTTCCCTAGCCCGTTTTTCCAAGGTGCCCATTCCTGGCAGCGTTTTTCCAAATTCATTCGCCCGAATACCCTCTGGTAAACATACAAAAAACTATGGAAAATCACAATTTTCAATGGGAAAACTCACTATAAATGGCCATTTTCAATAGCTATGTCAGCCATTACCAGAGGGTATATATATCCAATATCACCATGGGTAAATCCACTATTCCTATGGTTTTGACCCATCCCCGAACCCCAAGATAGGCCTTGCCTGTGCTCTGGCAGCCACGCGATAAGGTACCCTTCTACCAGCACCTGACGTTGGCTGACCTGAGCTGCTCCGATTTCTGCCAGGGATGGGTCAACAATGTGAAAAAATGGGGTACCCATCGGCCCCGAACTGGTGATTTTTAGTATGGAAAATGATTTTTATCAAAACCATCCACTTTTGGTTTGGAGTCTGGAGTGATCAGACATGACCAGCGATGACCAGAAGGGAACTGAATCATAATTCACGAATGAGGAGATCAACAGCTAGAAACAAGCCTTTTTGACGCATGTGGAGGTGTCCTAAAATGCGGATACCCTCAGGATGGTGCCCCCCAGTTATAAGTTGGTTTATAAACCCCATGAATACTATAGTTATATCTACCATAAACCATAGTTATGGGAGTTATAAACCAACTTAGCTAACTATGGGGCACCACCATGCTCAAATCATCCAAATTAGACCATTTTAGTATATATTACCCACGGTGACTTGGAAAACCGCTTAGAAACCCCCAGATAAAAATTGTAACATACGCAATATGACATACCTAGTCTTAAAATGGATTCGCAAGTGGGATACACTTTTTGCCACTGAAGTGGGAGACATATCAAGGGATTCATCCCAGTCAATAATCATTTCTCCAAACTTCAGAAATCATTGCGATGCGGTGCCAAAAGTTGCTACCTCTCCAATGGTTGGCGAAAGGTGCACAATTCTGATTCACCCTAGTGGCAAGAGCAAGGCCATGGCAAAACAAACATCCAGAGTTGGGCCCATGATACAAAACCCAGCCCCTGACACGTGTCACGTGTCATCTATCCCCCAGATGGAGATTTCTTGAAGATGGATCAATAGCTGTGGGACCATATGGGACAAATGGTTCATGCGGGGCATTGACATCCAGCAGTCTAGCATCTACAAGACATCTACAAGACATCTACAAGACATCTGGCTTCACTACAGGATGGGTGACCCATAGCCAAAATAGGAAACAGTCCCAGGTGTACTGGTCAAATGCCACAAAAAATCCACAAGTTTGTTGATGAAATGACGTCCCAATAAATCGCCATAAAGGTCACCATTTGGTGCTTATCATATTCCCATGATGTGGTTAAAAAAAAATGCTATAAACCATGCCCCGGTCATCACCATGTCTATAGGTGGTATAAACATGTATAAACTTATATAAACCATTCCCAGGCATGGGTGGTTTATGGCATACTTTTAGCCACATGATGTGTTTATGAATTCACCGCTGTTTATGAAATCCATCCATCCATCCATCGGTGGACCTCCAATCCAACAGCATGGCGCAGCCAGGAATAGAGTGAGTCTGAGCCTGGCATTTCATGGTGATTGGCCATATATATAGTCCACAAAAAAAAACAAAGGATTGAAGATGATGAAACTATGACTATGATGATTACCCTCTGGTAAACTAACATAACTATGGAAAATCACCATTTTTAATGGGAAAACTCACTATAAATGACAATTTTCAATAGCTATGTTAAATTACCAGAGGGTAAAAATGATTAAAGATGATTTTAGTTTTTCAGTCTTAGTAGAAAGATGGTGATTGGCCATTGATAGTCATGATATGTCATGATTAAAGTACCCATCCAAGGTTGGGTGTGTTGTGGTGAAACTGATGACAAACTTTGGGATTTGATGCGATTTTATTGGCATTTGTTGGATGGGGTTCCAAATTTTTGAGATACCCCCCGAATTTTTGGTGTAGTAATCAACAGTTAAAACAAAAAAAACAACAACAACTACTACTACTACTACTCAGCAGCTACAGTAAGTGAACGCAAATTGGGGATGATAGACAACTCGGTGAATACCCGGCAAAAGCAAAACCCTGGCCAAGTATTGGATCTATTCACTTTGGGGACCCTTAGTGTCGGTATTTAATATGATAAGGGACTGGATTATAATGTGCATCTGAACAATACTCCGTCCTTTCCAGGTTTGCTCCTGAGTCAAGGTCTTCTTGCTCTTATAGAGGAAAATGGTGTTCTCTCCAATGCTCTGGAGGAAAATGAATGCAAATGATGAGGAAAATTGATGTTTGCCAGATTGTCACGAATGAAAGTATCACCCTTTTTGGCTATGGCATCAACCATGATTGATTTCAAATGTCTCCCAAATTGCCGGATTTGGCAGTCACAATCAGACTCAGCAAATGGATTTGGCTCCCAAAAATGGGGTTCTCAATAACAAATCTTTGCGGTTCCCAAAATGGGCGCCCGGAAACTATTCCTGGGCCCGGGATCTCTCCAGCGAAGGCCTTCTGAAGCCATTTTGCATCAAGCTCATAGCGTCATACCGAAGTCTCAGCGGACTGTGCTCTGGATTTTTTGTCGGTGCTTGGGATGTCAAAAGAAGTCATGTAGTTGGCTGGGCGCGCGCAGAAGGCCGCGTCACGAAACAGTGTTTTTGCATGTTCACTGCACTGGCGCCACAGCGAGAGCGCATTTTTTCCTTTTTTATTGTGTTTCGCCTCAGCGAAAC
>Ga0126342_10009083_pt1 | contig 17810 bp, 20 predicted proteins | sample Cyp1metagenome_FD_92528 | JGI IMG/M metagenome (GOLD analysis project Ga0126342, IMG submission 92528) | Coral microbial communities from Lord Howe Island, Old Settlement Bay, Australia - Cyphastrea 1 metagenome | ecosystem: Host-associated > Invertebrates > Cnidaria > Coral ... | reverse complement strand
TATTTATATTTATTTATTTATTTTTATATTTTTTTAATTTATATTTATAATTATATTTATATTTATATTTATCTATCTATCTATCTATTCATTTATTTATTTATAATATATATATACATATGTGTGTGTACGTGTCTGTGTGTAGGTGTGTGTGTGTGTATGTGTGTATGTATGTATGTATGCATGCATGCATGCATGCATGTATGTATGAATGAATGAATGAATGAATGAATGTCTGTCTGTCTGTCCGTCTGTCTGTCCTGTCCTGTCCTGGGCTGGGCGGGTCTGGTCACGGTCTGGTCTGGTCTGGTCTGGTCTTGTCTGTATGTATGTATATATGTATATACACGTGTATGTATATGCATGTATATGTGTATATGTGAGTGTGGAAAATAGCTGATGTCTTATGGATGTTCATTCGGTTTGGAACCATCATCGTATAAAGAGGGGCTAGCCTGTTGTGTTTTAATGTCCAGAAGTATGCATCCGAATAAACGAATCATCACCCCTGCGCATGAACACATGGCTATAGATAGATATATCGACGTAGAGATAAAGAAATAGATACATAGACATAGATACCGTATGGACTTTAATGTAGGTAAAGAAATGGATATTGATATAGTTAAAGATATGGGTATTGATGTGGGCAAAGAAAGGAATCTGGACATGGATGTGGGTCCTGAGAGATTCGAATCTACTATGTAGCGTGCTATCACTCCGGAGGATGAGATTTGTTGAAGTCATGGCCTGCAGCCACTTACTTACATGGTATGTTGTTGAGGAGATGTCATTGAACCGACAGAGCTCAGAATCAGCCTGACTTAAGCGGCAAGGCTCGAGCTCAAGGACCCTTTCAGTTCGCTATGTTCTGAGGTGCCGGCAGAATTGCTCTTGTCCTAGGCATTGCTAAGGGCAGCAGAATAAAAGCTATGTTTAAACAAACAACCACCAACTCCAAACGTCCAGATTCAAAGTATTTGAAAGTCACGGCCCCGTCTCGATAAAGCCTTAAGGTATTCATATGAGGGGAGGGTGTGATCGTGACCACCGTTGCCGGGATCTATCGAATCTTGCACAAGTCGAGGTCCCAAGTTCATCAACGGTCAAGTTGCTATCTTCAACTGGTGTTTTTCCATTTTTGTCACAATTCTGCCCTTTCAAATAAATATGTACATATATAACTCTATATATATATAGGTGGGGTCGATGGGTGGTTTCTTTGAGACGTATATTCTGATAGCTCCTGGCTGCATGAATGGCTGAAACCAGACCTGGTTGCTGCTTGCAATCAAGGCGCAAAAGGCATCAGCGCCTTTTTTGTTGTCCTTGGACGGCGTTTCGGACCTTGCCTGCTACCGTCTGGTCTTCACCTATGTAACTTCTTTCGCAAAACTCTCAACAATGGTTGATCAAAACCACAATCTCGTGACCAAGCACCGTGGTGCCTCAATTCGCCTGGGAAGTCCCGTAAACATTTGCAAGTAGAAATATCTGTGTCTGAAAATGGTGGATTTTCTCTCAAAATGCTAATTTAATGTCATTTAATTGGGACAATGATCATCAACCAGTGAATGATATAGGGTACAAGATTTGTGGATCAACCCAAATGGTTTCGGATCTCAATTTGGGCTTTTCGAGTGACTTTCTCTGCCGTTTTCTGCGCTCTCTGGGTCATGTACCTTTGCCAACAAGTGTCTCATATGTTGAGAAGAAAATTGCGGAGGCGGGAGCTGCAGCAGTTATCGAAATGAAAACCTCAGCAAGTACCAACTGCAGCTGCGCCCCAGGCTGACACATGAGGCTGAATGAATAAAAATAGGATGGCAAATATAGCACATCCAGAAAACCAAGTGACCACCGACTACCTGACTTGATATGTGGTAGGTTTCACTGACCAGCTGACTTATTGTTGACACATTGATTTTCCAAACGCCAATTGGACTTAAGGTTCCAACTCCTCGATAGATGTTCCGAAAACCTCCGGACTCCTTGGCTCTGTCAGCATGAGGAGCGTTGCAAGATCTGGTCTAGTTGTTAAGCCAGGTGCACACCTGTCCGCAAACACAACACTTAATCGTTCATTCAAACAGTCGATAATTGTATGATCAAGAAAACGATTGATTTACAAGAAAAAAATGATTGATCTTGGATACCATCAATTGGTTGGTTTTCCTCTTCAGGCTGATCATAATCGAACGACTCCAGCAGTGAAATCAAGGTTCGATGAAGCCGTGCCGACTTTGAAGGCGAGTCTTGAGACCTGGCAGGGCAGTGCCCCACAGAAAAGGTGATAACAAATCCACTTCATCAGTGGTGGTTGGTGTGGGGACAAAAAAAAAACACAACAGAAACAGTCAGTTTTACAATCCAGAAAAAAAATGTCAGTTGGAAAAAAATCCAGTGCCTTTGATAATATGGATTTGTTTGTGTAATGTTGTTTGTTCCGCCAGGTGTTTCAAGATTATGCATACTCCAACAATGTTGGTGATAAATCCTCCACAAATTACAAATGGCAATAGGATGTGAGGCATCCATAGTTCATCAATTTACAATTTTATTTTTTTTTCATGCATTTCTTCGTTGTTTTATTTCCATAGTCAGAAAACTCCGACATTTTCCTTCAAAATTCAAAACTCCATTGCAACGGTAATGGGATGTGGTTCACCCCCACAACACAACACCATGAGCCCGCTGGGAGCCGAGGCAGTCCAACGGGAACAGCAGCGTTTCGGATGCTACTCCAGCAAACGCACCTTCAAAGCGGTTCCAGCCAACAGCTATGCCCTTGCAAGGTTTGAAAAAAACATTCAGTAAATTTAGATGTGCATGAGTATCTACAAAATCATTTGTAAATAAATTCATGCATGCATACGTACATCTAAACAAATATATACACGTACACCGACTTAAGCATCTACATATACGTACAAGTGCCCGTACACGTATGCACATACACATACACAGACACATACACATACACAGGCACATGCACATACACCTGCATATGGACAAATACATGTACACATGCACGTCTACATGTACATGAGCACACGCATTCACAATGTACATAAATATTTGCATTTACACATACAAATACATGTACATATACCTGTACATAGAAAAAAAAATATTATACATACACACATACATGTACCTCTACATATGTACAAATACGAATACAAATGCCAATTTTTCGCTTGCCCTTGGTCCCGCTGCCCGTAGAATCTTTATTGTTTTGAAATGGGTCCCCATCATAGTCTGTGGGGCTTATCTGGTTGTGAATGATTACCTTAAACCTAAACAATCACTGCTGTCTAGGGCGTCCAACTCGACGCTTGCCAACATCGATGGGTTCAGCACTATCTGGCTGGTATGAGACGTGTGTTAGATGAGAGGCGAGGAAGGTTGGCTGGACACATTTTGCGTGCGTCAAATTGTGACCTTCTTCTCACACAAGTCTCATACAAATACCAGTGCGAATCCATATTCATACACATATGCGGCATCTGCGTACAAAAATACATAAACGTATACTCATACGTCTACGTAAACACATGCATGTACAGGAACATAAACATTTTCATTTACATATGCACATGTACATATACAAATGCAAGTGTAACATCCAAATCCCTTAACATATACGTGCATATGGTAACGCACGCTTACACATACACATACACATCCACAAACACTCACACATACACCTGCACATACAGATCCACATATACATATACGTATGCATTTTCATGCCCATGCACGTGCACATGTACATGTACATATACACACATATTTCTACATATGCTTATTGATCCCAATGGCCCAATGACTTCTGTTGGGTCATGGTGGTGCACGGTTTCAATGCTCGAGATGGGTTCGGATCATACACTATTGGATGCCCGATCAACAACCTGATAAAAGGGGATTTAAAAAGATTTGAAAACCGTTTCATGTGGGCGAACAAAACATAGAAATCACTGGGAACCATTCATTCTTGTTTTCGGAAAAACGAAAACGGGTGAATGCCACCTCGCTCCCTCAAATGCTACAAACTTTGCCAACAACATCCTGGAAAGAGCGAGCCTGAACACAAAGGGATGAAGTAAGGATTTTCCTTCAAGAATCACCGGCCGCACAAGTTTGCAAAAGCCATGTTTTCTTTCACGCATGCAAGAGCAAAGTATGTGGAAACAATTCCACCAACAATATTTTGCAATTTTTGCACTCCTTGCACCACTGCGCGAAGCCCGGGAGCTCTTGCTGGTCTGGTGCGTCTAAACTCTGACAGCTAGTGACTCCGCTCCATGAAAGCGGCATGCACCCGATCCGATGATTTGGATGTGACTTGCAGCGGAACTCCCACTTGCATCTTCTATTGTGAATGAATTTCATCTCAATAATCTGTACATGTGTATTTCTAGTTTTGGGCAGATGCTGCAAAAGCAATTCTGTTGACTTGTGTGCTTACTGGTTGTTTCACATGAATACAAGAAATGCAAATTTTCTTTGTGTGAGAATGCGTGCACATACTTTGCCACAGCCAAAACAGCCGCAGCAAGCAAGAATGTTGCCAGCGGGCATTTGTATACTGCAATGTGTTTGATCATCATGTTCTGGATAAACGGCAAAATTTGGGCGTCAACAAACCCACAATTGAAATACCCATTTTGCGGATGTCATAATTTTGGGCCGGTTCCCTGACTCTTGACAATCAAAGTCGGTCGGGTTCCCGCTCAGGTGACATGTTTCATGCCACAGTTCGCGCAACCTTTCGCCACCGCTCGTAGTGTGTTCCCTATAGACGTGCCTATGGGAAAAAAATTGAAACTAGACGACGGTTGGCCCGAGAGCGAAAAAGAAGTTTTTCAAGCAGCTCTGAGGATGGTAATCGTAAAAGATAGTCGGTGAATAGTTGGTGAATTTTATATGAGCTATGGAAAGATATGGTGTGAAAAAGTAAGATTGATTAAGAAGAGGGTACTTGGTAAAGGACATCAGATGACACGTGTCTTGCAACCACAGAGAGAAAGAGGGAAGAGAGAGAGAGAGAGAGAGAAAGAGAGAGAGAGAGAGAGAGAGAATGAAAGGGGGGGAGAAAGAAAACATGGAGAAATATAATGTGAGCAACAAAAATGCACAGGAGGAGGCTCGGTACCATGATGCTGCGAACGAAATGTGTAATTTCATTTTATTATGGTAATTCCTACACACATTGCCGAAAAAATTTGGCACCATCATTCCGTGGATGTGAAGAAACGCGACGCTTTCATACAGAGACGTTTTTATACAGAGACGCTTTTACACACAGACGCTTTTACACACAGACAGTTTTACACACAGACGCTTTCACAAAGAGACGCTTTTACACGCACAAAAACTTTTACACACAGACGCTTTTACACACGGACACTTTTACACACAGACCCTTTTACACACATATTGTTTTACACACAAACGTTTTTACACATAAAGGTTTTTACACACAGAAGTTTTTACACACAGACACTTTTACACACAGACGTTTTTACACACAGACCCTTTTTGCACACAGACACATTTACACGCAGAAGCTTTTACACCAAGACGTTTTTCCACACAGAAACTTTTACTCACAGGCTCTTGTACACACAGACGCTTTTATAGACAAAACCCGTTTCACACAGGCGCTTTTACAGGACGACGCTTTTACAACACATACCAACACGAAATGATGCTTTGAAATCGCAGTGAAACGTCGTGGCTCAGAAGTGCCAACCTTAGTGCACAGCACAGCGCTGAACACATTCCAGTAATTTGATGTACTTCAAGACCAAAAACATCCATCAAAAACCCAAGCCGGTACCCAACTGGCGCAAGAACCACCTCGGAACTTTCAGATTGCACGATCATAGTTGTGCAGTCGTACCTTTTACACACAGATTTTTTTCCACACAGAAGTTTTTACATACAGACCCTTTTACACACAGATGTTTTTACACACAGAAGTTTTTACACACGGAAGTTTTTACACACAGACTCCTTTACACACAGACACTTTTACACACAGACGCTTTACACACAGACGCTTTTACACACAGACGTTTTTACATACAGACTTTTTTAAACACAGACGCTTTTACATGGGACAAGTTAAATCGCAATTTTACCTCAGTTTTTCTTCTGTTTTTGTGACGTCCAACGTCCATTTCGTGCGAAAGGGTTGCCCGCGACACCTCAAAATCGCAGTTTTACCTCAGTTTTTGACGTCCAACGTCCATTTCGTGCGAAAAGTTGCAATGGGCACCTCAAAGTCCAACGTCCATTTCGTGCGAAAGGGTTGCGCTCGACTAACTAAAATCGTGATTGTACCTCGGTTTTTGACGTCCAACGTCCATTTCGTGCGAAGGGGTTGCGGGCGACCAACGAAAATCACAATTTTACCGCAGTTTTTGACGTCCAACGTCCATTTCATGCGAAAGGGTTGCGATGGACACCTCAAAATCGCAATTTTACCGCAGTTTTTGACGTCCAACGTTCATTTCGTGCGAAAGGGTTGCGTGGCGCTCCGGTGGCACCGCCCCCGCCTTAAGAGAGAGATAGAAGGAAGAGCGGGAGGAGATCTACAAATGTGAAGGTGTGAAGATGTAGATCTGCAGATGTGAGGGTGTGAAGATGTAGATCTGCAGATGTGCAGGTGTGAAGATGTAGATCTGCAGATGTGAAGGTGTGAAGATCAGCAGGTGTGAGGGTGTGAAGATGTAGATCAGCAGATGTGAGGGTGTGAAGATGTAGATCAGCAGATGCGAAGGTGTGAAGATGTAGATCAGCAGATGTGAGAGTGTGAAGATGTAGATCAGCAGGTGTGAAGGTGTGAAGATCTGCAGATCAGCAAATGTGAGGGTGTGAAGATGTATATACCCGCTGTTTTTTTACGAAGAACCCTTCGCAGGCGCTCTCGGGAAAAATTACATGTTTAAACGTTTTGCAAATCATGAACTGACATGTCATCTGGGGCACTTGGCCGGCGCAATACTTTAGACAAGTGGGGCTTTCTATTTTGTGAGTGCAAGTGGTGAGTCATATATTGCAAATTGTTGTCAGAAAGTGAAAGCACATTGGGAAAGTACTTTGCACTCGGGACGCTTTCTTTGGTGTGACGTTCGTCTTGCGCAGCGGCACGCCTGTGAGACGTGAGATGATTTAGAGCAGTTGTTACGTGCCCTTTTTTGAGATTTTGTGGACACGCATGATGATGCCCAGAAGCGGTTGGAACATGTTTGTCGTGTTGTACATTTAAACGCGCTCGAGCAACGCTACTTGAACTCATTTTTTGAGAGAAGAACGTGACCGGCACGCAGCCAGCACGGGCACTAAAAGAGGTTTGGCGGCACGGGGCACATCTATTATGGCATCCTCGCACAGATTGGGGCCAAAATTTTGACACAAACCAAATCGCAAACGAGGACGACCAGCACAACGGTGGGACGACCTTCTTCCCCAATTTGCTGCGCAACACTTTGGAAACGAACACTGGCTTTTGATTGCTGAGCACGATTCTTCCCGGAATATGAATGAGAAATTATATGTAGAATTTTGCCGGAACTTTCTGACTGATTAGTTCGTGGTTGTTTTCCCGTGTCCCTTCAAGACCATGATAAATTTGAATTGACTCGGAAGGGCGAAAGGGTTCGTACCTTTGCCCAGATTACGTTCTTGAGATACATTTCATGCATGGTTTGCTAATAAGTGCTCGGTCAGTGATCGGCGAGAAACTATTTTGGGTAGGCTGAACTCTCTCCAAAAAGTTTATTTTCGAAAGCCGACTCCCACCCGTTTGTGAATGGGATATAATTTCCACATTGGATTTTTATGATTTTTTTACCCCATTTGCCGGTTGCAAAAATCCGAATATTGGATAGAGGAAATGTGTTCGCTTCGCGTTTCCATGTCTGTTGTGGGCCAAACAGACACGATTGTCTCGTTCCAGAACATCGAATTTTCATGCCATGGTTTGCCCCAATCAATGGTGGCTGGTGGAAAATACTGCCTTCGCATTTCAACATCCGAGTCTTTCACATTTTCTTTCCAAGCTGCCCGGTGCCCAGCTCCAAGACATGGCAATCTGGGTAGGATGGACTGTATGTAAGCATTAAAAAAGACAACACAAAATTTGGATCTGCGACCTCGGTTTTTTTTTCCCCGCCAAACGGTGAACTGCCTCAGGGTTTGCACGCTTGACTCCCTTGACTCTCTGCTTCCTCATGTCCAAAAACTGTTCTGCGCCACACACCCACTGGGACCGATCGCCTCCGACAAACTGTTGACGGAGCCATCACCAGGCGCGCATCGTGTCCGAAATTACTTACCGTGCCCGCGGAAAAACATGTTGCATGTTTGTTGACCAGCACCCTTGTTCAGTAATGTCAGGTTGCGATGAATAGACCCGCTCTCGGAAGGCAGGTGCCTACAGAGAAGGTTCTCTAACCTCGTCCTCAGTTTCGGATGACATTAAGTTTGTGCAAAAGTTGCCGGACGACCATCCTACCTTTTACGTGTTCTTCCCTGTTTTGGGACAAATAACACAAAAATCCTTTCATCCTAGCCATTACTTGGCTGCCACGCATTTGCCACCACAAGCAGTGGTATCACATGCTTTTCTGAAGGCAGAAAACTTCATAAAGTTCTGATTTTGCTGGCCAGTTGTTTCTTCTAGTTCGTTTGATATTCGGAAATATATCTGGATTTCGCTTGACATGGATTAAAATCCCATGACTTGACTCACGCACATGTGTATATATATTACGCACACACACACACAAAGTCTAGTGATTTGGACTTCAATGGTCACGATTTGTTTGCTGAAATCACAACCACGTGTGCAAGAAACTGCGTTTCGAACGAAATTTGTGCGGTGAAGTGGCGTAGTGACAATGGGCAGGCGATCTTGCACGTAGATTACCCAGCATGTCTAAGGGACAACTTTTTGAGGTCCTATGCGATCTCGTGGAAAGTGGTCCCAAAAGGAACATATTCAGCATAGTTGGGACTATGTACTTTTTGGGTCCTTTGGGCCCAAAAGGAACGTTACACAATACCATCTATAATTAGATATACTCTTTGGGCCCTTTGGGCTACAAAGGAACATGTCATAATACCATAATATAAGATATACTTCCTGGGTCCTTTAGGCTTAAAGGGAACGTTGCACATACATCTCAGGCTGAGGCAGGGGTGTGGTAACCCCGCTTCAGCGAAGGGTTGTGAATGGCATGTGGGTGTTTTTTTTTCAGATTTGAAAATCAGCCTCAAGGAGTCTGCAGCCTGAAAGCTGTGTGCCTTACGTACACATGGTTTGGAACAACAAAAAAGTGGCATGGTTTGCTTCTGGGTTTCTTCATCATGATACACACATAATCCCCCAAAGTGTGAGCAAAGCATGAGCAAAGCGTGAGCAGCGCGAGCAAACTTTGAGCAAACCGTGAGCAAACCGTGAGCAAACCGTGAGCAAACCATGAGCAAACTGTGAGCAAACCGTGAGCACACCCTCGTAAAGACCCAAAAGGAACCTCGTAAGGACTCAAAAGGACCCTAAAGCGTGAGCACACCGTGAGCAAAGCGTGAGCAAGCGTGAGCAAAACGTGAGCAAAGCGTGAGCAAGCGTGAGCAGCCCATTCTTGATGACAACATTTCGCAACAAAAAATCGCTCACTTGTATCCAGGCCAGAAAACGAAAACAGTAAATCAGCACGGCACAAACATTGAAATTGGAAAAAACTATGTCAGCTGCCTCAGTGGGGTTGCAAAGTGGATGTTGAAACAAAACATCTAGCACTATTGGCACTACTATATAAACTCCCGGCGGTAGAATCTTCGGCACAGTTTTCAACGCTACAAACCCTCGGCTGTAGAAGTTTCGGCAAAATTATAAAATCCTCGGCCGGGGAATCCTCGGCATTGCTATGAATGCTCGGCGACAACCCTTTTTAGGACCACTTTTCGCAAGGATGTACTTTTTGAGGTCTTAGGACTTCTTGGGTTACAAAACTCCCAATACATGTGCACCCTGTCCGCTCACAGTTTTGACAAAAATCCGTAAGCTGATACTGATAATAGCTGATAGCCTAGGGGGTCCAAAGAACTCTTCAAATTTTGAAAACATTTGCCTCAAAGAAGAAAACCTCTACCGAGCAAACAACAAAACCCTTCCTCAGCTTTAGGTACTTATGTCTATATTAGTCTATATGTGGAAAATCAATGTAGACAGATACATATTCCTGCGAGTGAGTCAACATATCGGTGACTTCGGCCAACAACGTGATGGAATGGCGCGACGCATGATCGAGTGTTTGATAGCACGATCTTCCAAAGGTTGGCTTTGGCCCGAGAAGATGTTTCGTATATGTTTCGTGGAAAACATTTTTTCCGAGAGCCTGTTGCGCAGAGCATTTTTGTCTGAGAGCTCTGTTGTTTTCTATTTCGCCACTTTGGATTCTCAGGGAACAAGCCTTCACCAATATAATAGATGTTTGAATGTGGCGATCCAGACACTACAGTGAGGGGAGTTGTGCTGGCAAAATCGGCCCAACGCTTGGTTGTTAAGACAATGTTTGATCACCCTGGTGGATTTTTGTGCGGAGCGCACGCCTGTGCGTCATAGCATGTCAGATTTCTGTTTGCCTTACACAATCCGAGTATGTATGTCCGGAAAACCGTTGCGCACACGTTGCTTGCTCATTCTCAGCACATTTTTGTGCAAACCACGACGGAACTTAAAAATTACAATTATAAAGCGTGCGTAGAAATGCAAATTTGGTGGGTAACAAAAGTGCTAGTGCCATTGCGCCGGCATGGATTGCGAGATTGGAAATGTCAAACGCCTGTGACGACACAACATGGGATGCATTGTGGGAAACAGTGGTTGCCGATGGAATGTGCGACCATATGCAACCATGCAATATGGAGATTTTTTCCCTGTCTCCTAACCAGTCCAGCGAAATGTTTCCTGATTGGAAGAACGGGGATCAACATTTTCCATAAATTCAGGCACGCGACAACCCCTGTTGCGACTCGAAATTTGTTGAAACCTAGGGTTTTTTGTTTGGTTGTGCCAATAACGACGAGGAAGTGGAGGCTCAACTGGGCATGCAGGGCTGGATCTGTTTAATTTGTTCCTCCTGTGGACGTGGTAGGTTTTGCGGACAACATTTTGCTCTTTGTTCCCGGTGGTTCCTACTCGTTTATTTTTAAATATTGATCCAGTTTTGCAACATAACAGCAAACTGTGGTGGCTGTGTGTAAGGCCCGGGGCTACAAGGTTCCAAGGTTCCAAGATTCCAGATATTCCAGCGTTGCGGTTCCGTTTTTTGTTTTGGGTTCGGCAAAAAACTACGCACCATTCCCAAACCCAAAATTTGAAACCCAACGATCATTGCTGTTGAGAATTTGTGAGAAATTTAACCTCGTATTTGAATGATTTAAAGACTGTCGTTTCCAGAAAAATATGTTTCCCTTGCGCATTATTTTTGTGTAAATTGGTCTCCAAAAACACAATTGTTACCGGTTGGAACGGTTGTTTTTACTGGCCAATCTTGAGATTTGTTCGCGTCATCTCGCGTCAAAGATGTCAAAGTCCATAAGTAAATAGCAGCCCGAAAATCCAAGAGCTTGCAAACCCCTCAGATTGGGACGGGGAGCCTTGCGCCCGCCGGGGGCGTGGTGGAGCAGCAGGTTGGAAATTTGTCATGCAAACAGTCCCATATTTCAAAATCGGCAGGTGTCTGTGACAATCCAAAGCAAATGGGTCTCGTGGGTAGGAAAAAAAAAATGTCAGCACAATATGGGAATCATTTTGTGTCATCCATGGCAGCATGAATCGGCCACCCGCAAAGCAATGAACCGCCGGTTTTGTTTGAGAACGGCGCATGTCACGCGTCTCCGTTGACAGTTTGAATGAAAACACCATTACCAACGCATTAGATCCCTGTTGATCACATGCACATTTTTCGTGGTTCCACTCTAGGCGGTTTGCACGCATCAAACACAGTAAGACGGGAACCGAACGCAACGTTTTTTTTTGCCACGCCTCTCGGCAACAACTTTGAAAGCGGGGCCAATGGTGGACATTAAAGCGCACAACGCTAAATTGTTTTTCGTTGCCGACCTTACACATGAGCACAATTGTCTTACAAATTCAAGATTCGTTTAGCCCAGCTCCGCACATATCCAGTGGTTTTGTTGAGTTTTTTGCTAATGATTTCAACCGTTGCGCTGATGCAAGACACAAGAAAAAGAACCGAAACCAAACTTGAATCCGTTGTTTTCCCACCATGGTTTCTGTGTTGTGATTTTCGATGTTTGGACACTGATTAAAGCTGATTTGGAAAGAATTCTGCAAAATGAAATGGAGAAGTCGAGGTTGGAGGGGTGCAGGGCCCGAAATTGGGCACACCCCGCCCTTGAAGGAACACCTTTCAGGATCAGAAACATTTACGTTGTCCATATTTATTTTAAATTAGAAAATGATCCTTACAAACTGACGCCCATTTTCAACGTTTATTGGTAAAACTGCGTAGCAACGGGCAAAACTCAGCGCTCTCTGTTTTGTGCCTAAAAGGGCCTCAAGGTAAATACATTCCACATGATATTCATGTAACTGCACTGTGCAAATTGCAAATGAACTCTTCTCGATTTGTGCTGTGTCATCCATGCAACTCCAAGCTATGAGTAGGATCTACGGTTTTCTGCACTCCTCCTTTGGATGTTGAGCACAACTCGCCATTCAACCTTTGACGTATTTTCCAGCGTTTTTGGCTGGACAAATCATCTGATCCTACCAAACTTTTCCCTCATGTCATTAATGAGGCAATGTTTTCAACATAGACTCTAAACCTCTCCATTCTCTCATCTGATCCTCTATTTCGGTGCGTTCTGAAAACTGCTGGAAGACATTGCGGATGTCTCGTACCACCTCCAGCTGTTGCATCGATCAAAGTTGAAATTTCTGATTGAATCTGTGAAGCGTCCATCCAACGTTCATTTGATAGGGCCACGTTTTGGTCCCGCCGCATATTCTCCAGCAAGGCCTCTATTTGGCCAGGGGAATGCACATTTGGCTCCACAAGTGGATCTTCTGTTTGACCCTCTTCTTCTGCATCTTCTCCAGCTTGAGGTAGATTGAATCTTGGGTATCTGTAGTCTCTGCACGATTACGTAAGTTCCAAATCACCAGATTGGCACGTTCCTGAGTGAACATGTGTGAACGTTGCTGCCTGTCCAGTGAGGTAAATCTCACAAATCACCTATTTCCATCAATCCAAATCTCACGCAATCAATGGCCTCGTCGATGAAGCCATGTGCTTCCAAGTGCTCCTCGTCAAACGTTGCCAAATTGGCCGCTTCAGAGTCCATTGAAGCCTCAATGCTTTCACATCTCACGTCTGGTGCATCCATGCGGTTTCCCAAGCTGCCTGCAGCAGCGCTAGACTAAGGATTGCCATGGACTTGGATTTTCCCGCTCCAAACAATGAAGTTCTGACTCCTGCCAACGCATCTCCTTCTCAAAGCTTTCCACCATCTTTTTCAATCTTCTCCAGCAAGCTGCAATCACCATGAAAAAGAAAACGCAGAAAAACGCACATGCCACCACAACAGAAATGCGGCTCTTTGGAATCTTCTCCACGTCGTTGCGCTGTTGTGCCATAGCGGCCATAGCGCCTGTAGGCCAAAGGCCCTCAGAAATGCCCATTGCCAATCCTATCCTCAAAATGGCCTTTGCCACCTTTTTCAGCTGTTGTGATCCAATCAGTTTCTCATTCACACTTGCAAACTCCTGCTAACCAACTGCAGAAAAATCTAAACCATGAACCAACCCACATGAATGTAAGAGATAGAACAAACGTTGTCGACTCAAAGTCTTTGTTCCGATGTCTGCTACATTGTAAGCTGTGGATACTGGTTGCAATGAAAATGCCCCATCAGCCGTCTTTTCCTGGATCCATAACAGCTTCCCTGATACATGTCTCACACGCAATCCTGCCTGCATGCCAACTGCCGTGCCGAACTTGAATCAGCATGTTGCAAATGCTCAACCAACCCATTGAGAACAAACATGGCGCAGGCTTTGATGTAAAAGTCCATCACATGCACAACTTACCAAACTGTCCAACTCACTCTCGCAAGAACTCAAAGAGATCACCTTCTGGTTCCTACTGCTGGCATACATGAAGCAATTTAATGGAATGCGCCCCACATGACGTCGATCCGCGCGTTGCTTTGTTTGCGCTCCAGTCTGCATCGCTGTAGCTCTCCTCCATAGCCAACCTATCGTCCAGATGCCCTGTATACGGATGTCATGTCAAGGATTCGATTTCCTTCAACATCCTACCAGTTACTTGAACTGAGCATCCAGCCGCTAAACTGGGCTCGAGATGCCCTACAGGGTTTGAGATACCCTAATTCTCAATTGCTCTCGATCTCCAACTTGGGTATTCCCTCTGACTCTGACGTCACCTGACTTGAGGGCCCGACAGAACCATCTTTGGCCTGATTTCGTGCAAATCTCAAAAACTTCACTCAGCTCTGATGCCAAGTACAAATGTCACCAACAGGGGTTTCCTTTCGTTGGTCTATCCTTCGATTTCAGGTGATCAATGGTACACTCTGATGTGTTCTGACAAGTCGTGTTGAGGATCCAACCTTGAGCCCAAAAATGAAAATAGGTGTAACTAAGAAACGCAACTGTAAAATCATGTCAATGATTCAGGATACAGAGTGGCCATGGCCAACAACAGAAAAGGCGATCTGATTTCCCAATGGTGCCTCTGGTGGCCGGCCAATGCCGACTTTTCAAAAACTACCTGGATGAGCTCCTGGAAGTTGATGAGGTCCAAGATGATGGCTATGGCGGCAACAGCATGTGCAACTGAAGTGCCCGCGTAAGGGTGCGTCGCACGGATGTACTCCATTGTCAGCCCAAGGCGGCTGCGGATCCTGCAGACCTCCGCCATCAACTTCTCCAGGCGCTCTTCAACAGTGCGAAGATGCTCATTCTGCCGGCCCATGAGGTCAATGATCTCCGTGGTGGCCAGCTGCATGAAGACCATGCGGACTGTGCGGGTCATGGTTTCATCAGCACCGTCAGGAACCAGATCTATGGTCTGATCTGATCCTTCTGTGCAGGCCTTCAAGACATCGAACAAGCGGCGGTTGACGCACACCAGGTAGTACCTTCGGTTGGGTTCCAAAGGCTCATCCAACGACACCCAATGGGAGGCGAGGTTGACAAGCGGAGGGAGGAGCAGCTGGCTGGCCGGAACCTTCACCGGGTAGATCGAGCCGTTCAATCTCTTGAGCTTCAACCCTAAGAAGGGGATGACCTCTTCCGGAATCGCCTCTTTGTCCTCCAAAATCTGCAGGGAGAACTTCACGTCGACCCAGGTCATCAGGATGAACTCCTCGTTGCAGCTCCGCATCCTCGGCTTCCATGGTGCAGCAGTGTGCCAATGGTTCAACGCTCCCGGCGGGTTGGATAAAGTCAAAAATTTTCTTATGAAGACTGTGACATGTTTACATGTCCATGAGTTGTCATGTCAACTGCAAGTCCTATATATCGGATTATTTGAAATCAATGACATGACATGGAACATACCCTGAACTCTGTTGTTCATGTTGCTTTCTTTGTTGAAGGACTTGATCCAAAATGGCACAGGAACGACCTATTGCCAGTCTGGTTGGGTTGGGAAATCGAACAAAGTATGGGAGGTTTCACTTGGTAGTATCCCACCTACACAAGCTTCGCATGAGTGATGCCGCCCGGACAGCATTCAAAGGCAGCAGATCTCCCACAGGATTGCTAAACTGGCAGATGGCAACAGCTGAACCTCACGGAGCATGGCCAGATGGACACCGCTCTCCTCTTTGGATAGTTACCCCCTATGCCACGGAGGTGGTGCTCACGCAAAAGCGAACTGGAGGACGTATTCCTCTGCTACCACGCCGTAATTAACTTTGCGGATCTCGGCCGACTTCTTAGTCGATGACACTTTACCCGTGCTATTGCACTTTTCTAGTACGTTTACTGGGGAAGCCCATTTTTGCGCGCCTGCTTTTTCTTACGTTTTGAAGTCCAAAAAAAGGCCCCTTCTTTGCCCCGATGTAGAATTCCAAACAGGAATCTTTACGCGTGCGTGCGCTCAACCTAGTTACCGAGAAACAACTAGTTACACCTCACTACAAAGTCTCCTAGAAAAACCACCTACAAACTCCGTGAAAAACGTCGTGAAAACAACCCAGCAAAACGGAAATCACCGGTCCCAGCTTTCCTTTTACACGCAACACACAAAGACACATGAGCTGTCTGACATGCCCATGTTGCTATCTTTCTTCCACATCTTTGTTGACATGGTTGCTTCCTTGAGAAGTCATAAACGCAAAATGTCACTTCTTGTGACGTCTCTTCCAAAAAAACGATTTCTGTCAAACTCGCTTGCTTCAAACTGTTTGTTTAAATTGTTTGGGTGAAAAAATTGGTTTCACGTGGTCGAAAAACGGACATGAAAACGTGTGCAGCAAAACGATTTTTTCTTCTCACTGTTCGATGACATTGTTTGTCATCGATCTCATCAAAAAAAAATGAAATTCCTCTCAAACCATGCTGTCTCAGCTTTACTCCCTGGATGCAAAAACACGCCCATAACGCATGCATTCCATCTCTTTGCATTGTCAATGCTTTCGAAATCTCAAAAATTCCAGGTAAACGCATCACATCCACATTGTTGATCTCGAAAACATCTCAAAATGGCTTGAGACACTGAAGCTGGCCAAAACAAGCCAATCATGTCCAGAACGGCCAAGACAGGCCATAACCTCAAAGTTGACCACGCAAGTCCAAAACAACAACCAATGTCAAGGATGACAAGAAAGGTCATCCCCGTTGTCCAGTGTTGCAGAATAGCCTCTAAACGGCCAACAACGCCAGCAAATCACTTGTACGGTCTGAAATGACCGAATCTTCCAAAACATGTCAACGAGTCAGACTCGAAACATCTGGTCTCCAATGCAGGAAGTCGTCGAAAATGCCTTTCCGGATATCTCAAAGGTAAAAGGTGCAACACACGGCACTCAGTGGGATATATATATATATATCCATTCACACCCCCTTTTGCTGTGGATTGCACTGCCCAAAAGTCACCACTGTACACATGGACGACGAAGTCGTATCGTCACTCCATGTGTCTTTACATATGCATATCTGTACCTTTTTTTTCCTCGGAGTACGGCCGATAAAGCTCAGAGGCTCGGTCCTGAAAGCTGGCAAAACGAATAAAATCGGCAAAACATCGGACCAGGTTTCCCAAGTCACAGCTGTACAAATATGCTTACTTGGGCAGCAACACATCGCAAAAACCAACAACCAAAACGCAAAGGCGGAAGGACGAAATGCAAATCCCCCAGCCAGATTTGCATATCATCCCACGCAAAAAAAAACACAAAAACAAAACGGGGCCAGAGCCCAGAGCAAAACACCACAAGCTGCCACAAGCAGCATTGATGGGGCATTCAACCCACCAATGCAGGAAAACAAAAGCATGCAATTTAAACTAATTGCGGAAGAAATCCATATCAAATTCAGTGAAAGTGGCAGTAGTACAATAAAGGTGAAACACACCCATAAGCTATTCTGTACAAGAACTAGACGACGGATGGCACGAGAGCGTAGAGGAGCAGGGTCTTCTCTTGTTAGTATGGAGACACCATATTACAAAACAATATATTAAAGATGTGTTATAGGCAGTCGAGAAGAGGAGTATCAAGACAAAATAGCAGAAGTG
>Ga0126342_10009082_pt1 | contig 17810 bp, 11 predicted proteins | sample Cyp1metagenome_FD_92528 | JGI IMG/M metagenome (GOLD analysis project Ga0126342, IMG submission 92528) | Coral microbial communities from Lord Howe Island, Old Settlement Bay, Australia - Cyphastrea 1 metagenome | ecosystem: Host-associated > Invertebrates > Cnidaria > Coral ... | reverse complement strand
TCCGACAATATGGACAGATGAAAAGCAGAGCAGGGCAGAGGCAGAGAGAAGAGAAAGATTAGAAGAGAGAAGATCAGAGAAGAGAAAGAGTCAGAAGAAAGAAGATGCAGATGCGCGAAAAGGGGCGGAGCCAGCTGGCCAGATGAGAGATGAAAAAGTGCACGCCGTTGTGGCGCGAAGCACATTTCGAAGTCAAAATGTACAAAGCACCTCAGCATCGGACCACTTTTGGAAGTTGAGATGTCGAAAAAGTGCACGCCGTTGTGGTGCGAAGCACATTTCGAAGTCAAAATGTACAAAACACCTCAGCATCGGACTACTTTTGGAAGTTGAGATGTCGAAAAAGTGCACGCCGTTGTGGTGCGAACCACATTTTGAAGTCAAAATGTTAAAAACACTAGGGGTTCGGATCACTTTTGGAGGCTCAGATGTCGCTTCGCTTCGCTTCACTACACTACTGCATTACACTACACTACGCTACACTCCACTACACTACACTACATTACACTACACGACACTCCACAACACTACAACTACAACTACACAACTACACTCCACTACACTCCACTACACTCCACTACACTAAATTACACTACACTATACTACACTACATTACACTACATTACACTCCACTACACTACACTACACTCCACTACAATTACACTACACTACACTACACTCCACAACACTACAACTACAACTACACTCCACAGATAGATAGATAGATGGATATATTGATAGATAGATATGTAATTAGATGAAAGAGAGAGAGAGAGATAGATCGATAGATAGATAGATACATAGAAGATAGGTAGGTAGGTAGATAGTCAGAGAAAGACAGAGCAAGAGTGGGAGACCTCAAGCACCTTTCGGTCCATCAGTGGATTCGCTCTGCCATCCCTGATTCACAACAACCATACTCTCCTATAGGTTTCCTATTTTTGAAGCTTCCGCCACCGCCTTGTGCGGTACTACTGGTAATAGATTTTATTGACATTTACCATAACACATCACAATCATTCAGTGACAGAAAAAGACAACCCTAGTTAGAGTCCTGAAACTGATCATTTTCTATCGTTAAAACAATACATAAATAATAATTATCTTTCTTAAACATGTGATTCTTCCATTACTAATGACAATTTTAAGGATACATGACCTTAAAATGTTGATCATTAATCACATAATGAGAATTAGTTAGATCCTAGTGCAGTCATGTTAATCCTATTAATGAATTCAAGTATAGTCCTAGAGTCATTCATGATAGTTCACTAGCAATCATCATGGATAGACTTTCCATTAGTGGGGATCATTACCAATATGCCTAATCATTATCTATCATTCATAGATAGACTTAAGTCTATTATCATTATCCAATTATCATCATGATCATTCAGAGGTACATATCATTACCTAATTGTCTTCTAATTTTGTTTATCAAACATATTAACTTCGATAATTCATGTTCATTATCATGATCATGGTTGAATTTCTATCATTGATTTTCTATCATTATCTTATACTCGCTTCATTCAAACATATAGATATTTATTCATTCCAATATTTCTTTCATTATTTAGTATCATAGTACATTGGATAATAAATATTCATTAACTATGTCTAATATATATATATATATATATATTGAATGATTTAGAACATATCTAGTAGACGAGAAGCACCTGATGAGCACCAGCCACTTGGCCAGGGTGGAGGAGGAATGCTATTTGAATTCGGTTCTGGGCCCATCCAAAAATGGGCGGAGGTTCGGGCCAGACGGCCTTTATGGCTGCCGAACCTTCAGTCGCTCCTCCATGAAGCTGTACTGGGGAGGTCACATCGAGAACATGGTATCCTTCGCGCTGCAGCGCTTCCAGGAAGGTACCATGATCTCCTACAAGTACAGCAAGAACAGGCCGGCTGCCTTGGTGCAGGGCAAGCACGTGAAAGGGGTGAGCCTGTCGGTGATCTCCTACCTTGCCAGCCAAGGCAAGTATCAGGTTGACAAAAACCAGCATTATGATCATTATTTTTGACAAAAAAACTATTATTATGGATTATCTATATGATTTTATTGTGGATTAGTCCATATAAAAACTTGTCATCTAATTGTCACTATCTAATATGATCATCCAAATCATCATTATAGTTGTCACTATATAATTATTGTCACTATCTAATTTGTCTATAATGACATTAACATATTATGATCATTATTAATCCACTTGTCATTAGCCCAATTGTCACTATCTAATTATCACTTGTATCCGTTTGTCACTATCTAATATCCACTAGTCATTATTAATCCACTTGTCATTCATCGACTTTGCGAGAGAAATGTTCGCAGGGCATCTCCTGGCCCAATGGCACCTGGCAGCCTGGAGGCTTCGGAAAGGCGCCGGACGTTCGGTTGCTTCGGGGAGGTCATCTGGAGTTCATAGGGATTTCATCGCAATTCTATATGATTTCATAGGGATTTCATAGGATTTTATGGGGGCTCAAAGGAATTTCAGAGGATTTGATGGGATTTCATAGGGCAGAAGTGAAATATCCAGAGAAAATGGATGTTTGATGGTTGATTGAATGAACTTGTAGTGATTTTTTGCATCAAGTAGTTGGTTCATGGCTGCTTCTACATCAATATTTTTAGGCACGTGATTCGGTTCGGCACATCTTCATATAACCGATGATGGGGCCAGTCAGTCGAGATCTTCCGGAAATCAGCAGGTGGATGGAAGGTGAAATTTCATATTGACCAGAGGTGACCCATAAAAACTTGGGAGTTTAGGCAACAACATTGTGATGTGAAGCATCAAACAGTGCGAATTCACCAATGCAAACAGCAATTTATCAACATGAATTGGGCTATAATTTCCTTTGTTGACCACTCATTAATAAATTTAATCGAGACATTTAATAGTTGGCCTTATAGACCCCATTAACTATAGTGATTTGCATATCAAAAACCACATAACTCTTGGAATTATAAGCATCATTGATCTATATCAACTATGTATACTTACAAACTAATAACTATATTGCTTCATATGGTTATTATAAAACTATTATTTGGAGTATCTGGTTATGTCTGCTTTATAATCCCCTTTGAACTATAGTTATATCCCCCACAACAAGGGTTGGTAAATGTCCTCATTGTTCACATCGCTAAACTATTGGGAATAGTTCATCTCCAACAGATACTTTTTCCGGTGATGTTCAACAATTTCTAAAAAGGTACGCTTACCAAGCCCTGCATTTGGAATATATATATATAGTTATGTTGTTGGTTTCAATTTCCTTTTAAACTATAGTTATATCTCCATAAATCCATATACCTTCTGGTAAACCAACATAGCTATTGAACATGGCCTATTTATAATTGATTTACCTATTAGAAATGGTGATTTTCCATAGTCATGTAAGCGTTTACCAGAGGGTAAACCCCACAGTTATGGCCATTTGTTAGCTATAACTATAACTGGTTATTTCTATGGGATTATACATTCTATAAATAGGGTTTTTAAGATGTTATAAATACTTATTATAGGCACTTATAACTGGTAAAGGGCCATAACTGTTAACAACATTGCTGATTATTTTGTTATGGTTTATGAATCCCCTTTAACATAACTTCAATAGCATAAAGGTGGCTTCTGCCTAGTTATTGAAGTTACCCTCTGGTAATTTAACATAGCTATGGAAAATCGCCATTTTCAATGGGCAAATCCACTATTTCTATGGCAATTTTCAATAGCTATGCAACAAATTACCAGGGGGTATATCTATTATATATCCAACATATCCCATTAAACTCTATTAAATCACATTAAACCCCATTAAATCCCATTAAATCCCATGAAATCCCATTAGGTTATGTCTATCTCCAAGTCATTGAAGTTATGTTCCCCCACCTTTCCGCCGTAAAAAAGGCCTTCACTTTGCCCCGCGGTGCGGCGCCCACGGTGGCCTTCACCTCGTGCTCCAGCGTCACGGTGACCTTGCACGCCTTGCCCAACCAAGGCGCGAGTTCCGACGAAAGGAAGCGAAGCCATGGGATTTTGGTGATTTTAAGCGGATTTGAATGGTATTTTAATGAGATTTAATGGGATTTAATAATGTTTTAATGGATTTAATATGATTTAATGATGTTTTAATGGAATTTAATGAGATTTGGATGGGATTTTAATAGGAGTTTAATGGAATTTAATGGTATTTTAATGGAATTTAAGGGGATTTACCCTTTGGATCCCTTTGGTAATCCAATCATAGCTATGGAAAAAACTCATTTTGAATAGGAACAACAACGAACTAAATGGCAATTTTATTCTAAAAGCCTTGTCGTTGACCACACAAGAATCCCATTGTGATCCCATTATGTTCCCATGAAAATCCCATTGTGATCCGGTTTTTTGGTTCACATCCTACTTAGATCGGCCATGGGATTAGCTAATTAACTGGTTAGTAGCCCGCGAACTGTCCCAATCACAATCCATTTACTCTTGTTTACTAACATTTACTAACATTTACTAACATTTACTAACATTTACTAACACAATCCATTTACGAACATTTACGAACTAGTTAAGTAGCTCCATGGCCCATCCAAGTAGGATTTCCCATCGGAGATCCCAGCTGGACATGTTTCATGAAACATGGAAAATCCCATGAGAAAATTATTGATTTGTTAGGGACAATTTTCCGGAAAATCAAGGGAAAATCCCATGAGTTTGGGAAATTCCCCATCGCTTAAGAATTTTCCACTTAAATAAGAAGGGACCGAATAAATCAATGGATAGATTTATGGGAAAAAAATACAGGAAATTTGTATTTTTACCGCCCCAAAATCAGGTTTTCCTGCAGATATTCCCTTAAAACCAAAAAACATGGATAAAGTGTCGACTTATATAATGGGATTTAATGGTATTGAACCAACCACAAATATAGGTATATATTTAACATTAAAACCAGCAAAACTTGGAGCCTCGCCAAACCAAGACGCGGTTTGGCGTGCAAAAACGCAAATGATCTTCATTCACAATTTAATTTAATGGTGACATAGGATTGGGCAATATTTATTTGCTGAAATTTGAAAACCACATAATTACCTGGTTCTTCCTGAGGGTTGGCAACTTGATGAGTATCCCAGTGGCAACACTGGGTAGTATGAGGTTCATAATGAGAATGGGTTCGCAGTCTGTATCACAGCGTTGCCACGGAAGATGTCCACACTTAAAGGAATGGAAACAAGTTTGATAGAGGTTAATCATCCAGTACATCCCATTATATCCCCATTACATCCCCATTATGTCCCCATGTTCTCTTGGTCAACCCCCAAAGAAGATGGTGCACCAGTTTCTTAGCCAAGTTGGTTTAGTTCACACATGTTCAAAGGATTTCAAAAGTAATTTATGGTTGGGTCTATGGTAGAAAAATATATAACTATATATAATATGATTATATATATATACATAATATGTAGTTATATATGTATCTACAGTATGTATATATATACATACATATATATATATATATATGTATTACCCACTTATAATGGGGTTTAAAAACCCACAAACATCTCACTTGGGGGGGCACGGCCTTTGAATCTTGCGAAGTGCACGGCCAGTCACAGGTAGTGTCCTGGGTTCGCCCTGGGAGGGCCGCACCTTTTCCATCTCACTGCGCTCTCCCGATGTGGCCGGGGCCTGGAAGTCGCGAGCGGCAGCCAACTCGGTGCCCAATGAAAATCCTGGGTATAGTAATGGGATATCGATGGATATCTAACTCATGATTATTTAAGATCAGAATGGAATGATCAGAATGGGAATATACCCTTTGGTAATCCATGGAATTAATGAGATTGAATGGGATTTCATTGAAAACAATGCCATAAACCCTCCATGACTGGGAATGGTTTATACATATCACCTATAAAAATGGTTATGACATTGTTTTACCCACATTAGAACATTAATAAGAAAATGGGGTAAGTGTACCAAGTTTAGCCATAGAATGTTGATGTTCTAACATGTTTTACCCATGAACATGGAGATTGCACTGCTATTTGTTTGTTCTAATGTTTAGATTTGTTAGATATGATAGTGGTATTCCAGCGGTAAAGGAAGAAACAAATGCTGGCACATTTCAGAGCTTTGGGTTCATGAGCAGTTTTCGGGTTCCATGAAGTGACCCGGCGCCGTCTGGCGGTCCAGCCCTGGGGATATGATGAGATCATACAATGTGGAGCTCCATAGTTTTCTAAGTTGGTGCAATTCACTCCAATAGCTAGGGTTCATATGGCTTTACCGGAAATACAACTAAGTATAGTTAAAGAATAACTTTTTTTTATGGTGTTTTCATGGGGTTATGGGGAGTATAACTATGGTTAAAGGGGATGATACGCCAACTTGGGTTCATGCTCTGCTTAACATCCAATCCTCTTTTGGGAAGATGATTCATTCTTTGTTGCATGAACTCGCGCAAGGGGCATCTCGACTCTGCGACATGCCAGCTCATCAATCTCGTTTTCTCTCACGTAATATGATGGTTGTTATCCCTAGGTTGTTGATTTGAGTTGAATTTCTTGTTTTTCAGATTTTCAGACGCTCCATGTGTCCATGTACTGACTTGTTACCAGCATTTACCCAACAAACACTAATTGTAAGTAGTGTATTTAATGGTATAGCGTACTGTACAAGGATATGCCCCAGTTATAGGTTGGTTTGTTTATAATCCCCTCTAAACGAGTCAGTTATATCAGTTATATCCCCCACTCCGAGTTCTTGGATACCGAACGGCCCCAGGCTGTTCCCAATGCCACTGCCTTTGCACCAGGTGGCTCCTGTGGAATGGGACCATGGGAGCCCCCCGTTGATGGGAAAATCACTTGCCAGAGCCACTAAGATGGGGTTTCCGTGTTGGAAATCTACGGAAGTACTACCCTCTGGTCATTTGTTACATAGCTATTGAACATGGCCATAAAAATAGTGGATTTACCCATTGAAAATGGTGATTTTCCATAGTTATGTTAGTTTACCAGAGGGTATGAAGTACTGTATGCTAAGAAATGTGCCTAGCCTATACCTGTATTTTCTACTGTGATTGTGTGGTCATTCTTTGCCATACCAAGAGCAGACGTAGACCAAGTGGGCGGAGGGCATCTCAACTGAAGGCAGAGCAACGCTTGGAGTTTTCTACCAATTCGCTTGTTGGATACATGACGTTTGCTGCATGCCCTGTCATTATATTGTTGGGGTACAGGTCAAGATTGGGCATCCCAATAGCATAGATGTCCTTTTCCCATTGGTTGGTTGATTAGTAGAGGGGTTTGTTTACCCCTTTAACAACAGGTAAATGATGATAGATGGTATACCAAACCGGCCCCTCCATTTTTACCAAAAGGACATTATTGCCCAATATCTAGATTGTTTCTCTCTAAATTTATATTAAAATCTGTGGCCCATCGTTGGGCGAACATTTTGACCCGTCCCCATAGATGTTTGACATCCCGGCCCAGGACGTCTCCGTGAGATACCATGTGTCATTGACTTCTTGTGCCCCATGAAGTTCTGAAAAATCGGGCAATCTGTTGGTTGATAAACATAGCTATAGAAAATTCCCATTTTGAATAGGTAAATCAACTTTAAATGTGGTATTTTCAATAGCTATGTATCAAATTACCAGAGGGTATGTTGTTTGATATTGCCCAGATACTGAGCTGATATGGCCCGATGCTTATAGAATAAGTTTACTGAAGATTCTGAAGATTTTGCATGCAGATAGACCCTCCAGTAAATTAACAGTTGGACCCTGGCAGTCATCGGGGTTGGAAGACTAGTTTCCATTAAAAAGTGGTGGTTTTCAGGGTCCAACTGTTAATTTACTGGAGGGTATAATATCTTAAATGCATTTAAATCCCCTACATGTAGGTCTATTACTCTCCTGCCATCTCATTGTTTGTCATACTCCAACTGTTGAGATCGCGAGATCTCCGAGCACGAGAGCTCGTATCTACTAGGACAGCCCAATCACCATTGGCCACATCCCCACTGTTATGTTGGTTCAAATCACATATTTGGTAACGGTTTGGTATGTAAATTTAAAAACCAAACATCAGATGGTATGTTCCCATTTACCCAAATTCACTCCCTGTTGGTTTATTTTCACCCAATTGCATAACTGTTATTGCATTATAGTATGTTGTAGTTCTGATTAACCAATGTTAAGTAGTTGTAACTTCAGATTTTGGATGCTAACTTTATAGAGATTGTTATGTGAGAAGGTCCCATCCAAAGTAGCCGCTAATAAACTGAGGGCTAACTATCTATAGTAAACAGATTGAGTGCTCCCATAACTATCTTTAGCACCTGGCAGGCACAAGCGCCGCAGCCGGGGAAACCCAGGGGGTTGCCTTGGCAAATGCGGGATTTCGCCATGGTTTTAAGCATGATTTAATGGTATTTTAATGAGATTTCATGGGATTTAATGATGTTTTAATGGATTTAATATGATTTAATGATGTTTTAATGGAATTTAATGAGATTTGGATGGGATTTTAATCGGATTTCATGGGATTTTGATGGGAATCCTAACTAGTCTTTTGGTATCAATGGGATTATCTAGGTTCAGCAGGAAAGAATCTGTCATTTTTGGAGGGTATCTAAGATTGGCCATGGATTTAAGCATCAAACATGGTGAAGAATTGGGATGTACCCTCTGGCAATTCAAGGTAGCAAACTTGAACATCACCATTTTAATATATTTTAATTTACCAAGTCATCATGAATCATCTATAGAATTGCAATTTTCCATAGCCTTTGGTAAATAACCAAAGAGTTACCATGCAGAATTGGGATTGATATAAACAATCAATGAACTGGTGGGTGTTCCATTGGGCTCTAGGAATCATTCACACTTTGCGATCTGCCAATAGTGACTCCATGTCTTCGAGTTGGGATTTACCGATTTGGAGTTGATCGCCAATTGATGACCACTGGACCACGGTCAGACCCCAATTGTTTTTTGAAGGTCAGAAAATATGGCCATCTATAAGGCCATCTCCTTGGGAATGGCATCGATTTTTGGCTATGGATATCATTTCATGTCCATCCATGTCCCTATTCTTTATCAATTTTATCAGCCAGACAGTTGGAGCTACGAGTTTCCCAAGCCCGTGATAGATTGGTTGCATGTAGATTTGAATCCCAACTGGACCTGAAGAAGTGCCGTGCTGGCCGTGTATCTGGGAACATTTGAAAAATCCGCACGGTTTTTCATCACTGGAATGAGACGGGAATTGCTATTTGGGTATCCCCAAACAGCCAAACTTTCCAGGTCATTGAATTGATATGATCTAATTTCTTCTATGAGAACAGGGAGTCTAATCAGGAGGAATCATAATGGAGCCTGGAAATAATGAAAAATAGTAAATAATGATAATACATGATAAATTAAAATAAGAATAAATAATACCAGATTGTGACAAATAAGCAAAAATACTTAATGGAAGCTATGAAAAAATAATCAACACATATTATAAATATAACAATACATCTCAAAAAATAATGGAAACATCTTTTCTTGTGGGTAACCAGCTGGATTTTCCTTCAATTGCCTTCCAAAACTGAGAAAAGCTAAATATATATATATATGTATATATAACAATAGAAAAAATGAAAAACATTATATATATATAGTAGGAAAAATAGAAACACTTAAAACAAAAAATCGAAAAATAAAAATAAAAACATTTTGGGGGCGCCGAAGCAGATGTTCTTTCATTTTCCCCAGTTTTGCTTCACAACTCCATTGTTTTTGTTGCAGTTTGGACTACCCTAGTCCATTTCTGAATATAAACCCTTCTGAATATGAGCCCAAAGCTCATTGATGATAATTTACCCAAAACCTATTGGTTTATCATGAGTTCCCTATTGAAAGTGCTATTTTTTGGCGGGAATATACCATTTTCAGACACCTAAAACATATCAAGTTGGTTATATATTCCGTTAATTCCCATTGAAATATCATTGAATCTAATTAAAGTCCGATTAAATCACATTAAAATACCATTAAATCTCGCCATATACATTGAGTTTTCTGAATCCATGATTGAGGCGGCATTGAGGCACCACTGGCCCCCATCTGTGCTCGGGGGTACCTTTGCTGGTACCATGCAGGCGCAACAGTCAGTGGCTCATCCTCATGGTTCCAAGACAACCAATATAATATAGTTAGTTGGCAGTAGTAATAATAGTATAGTATAGTATAGTATAGCATAGCATAGCATAGCATAGCATAGTATAGTATAGGATAGGATAGTATAGTATATGTAATATAATATAATATAATATAATATAATATAATATAATATAGTATAGTATAGTATAATATAGTGATAATTAATAGTTAGTTCACTATAGCATGTAGTAATGTAATAATATATAGTAATGGTTCTATATATATATACAGTATATATATTTATATGTACACATGGTAAGAGAACTATATATGGTTAGTTCCTAATGGTTTCAATATATATATAGTAATGATAGTATAGCATAGTGATAAATATATAGTGATATGTGGTTTGCCAATGGTTCTATACCAGTGAGTAATTACCAATAATATATTATCGTTGTATAGTGTATAGCGATAATAGTCGGTAATGATAGTTAGTTAAGATAGGGAATACTCATGATGATATGAATATGATAGCAACCAATGATAATGATAGTTGTGTATAGTGCTACTATTTGGCAGAATTATAATTAACTAACTGAGAAAATAGGGCTGACATAATTGGGGATGATTGCCCTTACGAATCATCGTTCCCGTGACGTCGCAGTGTTGTCATTCTAATTCATCTAACTAACTATCTATGAATATCTATGGAATGGATATATAGATTATCACTATTACTGTTATCACTGTTATTCTTGTTGAACTCGTTGTTATTATTATTGTTATTCATGCGGTATATTGCATATGTCACTCTAGATATGAATATGTGTATATATATATCTTTACAAAGAACATATACTGCAGGTATTTATGCACATGGTTGCTTTCAAATCTTGATTGCATGCTCATTGCTACCTGGGTTGATTTTAGTCCCAATTCACAAGCATCAACGCTTGAAACTAGAAACACTCCATTCATAGGAGCAGACGTGGTGGTTGTTTTGGCTCCCAGCAACTCAATAAATATGAACATAAAGGACAAATCAATCAAACATCCACTGTAAAGTCAGCAGAGGAATAGATTTCGGCACTGATGCGTGGAGAATCAGAACTGTTGACCCCTTGCCATGTGGCACAAAGCTGTTCAGCAGGGGAACCAATGGATGTTCGTTTGGTGGGAAAATCTACGGTTGAAACCATGGCAACTTCACCCGGAAATTGGCTGAGGTTGCCTTTCCCATCATCCAATTCTGGGGGGAAAATATGTTGATATTGATGTAAGAAAAATGTTTGGACAATCTCTTCAGATCTGCCTTTGTGTTTATGCCATGAAGCGCAAAGCTATGGACGGTCAGGTGGCTGACAATTTCATCAAATTTGGTGTGTCCTTCCCAAGTGGACAGTGCGAAACCGTCGCTGTCTCGCAGTTTGGCAGCGTTGCTGAATTGAAAAAAACTGCACAACAGGCTTTGGGGCGACGTTTCCTGAGGCTGGCTGCGCCCGACGGGCGCCTTTTCGACCCACAAGACTCTCTTCAACGGTCTGGGCTTCAAGATGGTGACAGCCTTACAGCTGTCGCGCAGCAGCCAAAAGTAGCTGCGACATGGTCTGCGTTTGCTTTGTGGTGTGTTGGAGCTGACAGGGTTGTCACCTGGGGCAATCCCCCATGCGGTGGTGACAGCTCCAGCATCCAACACTACCTCAGAAATGTCCAGCAGGTTTGTGGCAAAGGGAATGTTTTTGCTGCGATTCTAGCAGATGGAAATGTGGTGACCTGGGGTGTTCGCCTGAGTGGTGGTGACAGCTCCAGAGTCCAACATCAGCTCAGGAATGTCCAGCGGATTTGTTGCACGTACAGTGCTTTTGCTGCAATTTTGGCAGATGGAAGAGTGGTGACGTGGGGTGATCCAGGGTATGGTGGTGACAGCTCCAAAGTCCAACATCAGCTCAGAAATGTCCAGCGGATTTGTAGCTCAGGGAATGCTTTTGCAGCAATTTTGGCAGATGGAACTGTGGTGACATGGGGCAGTCCAGACCATGGTGGTGACAGCTCCAGAGTCAAACATCAGCTCAACAATGTCCAGCAGATTTATGGCACAAGGGGTGCTTTTGCTGCAATTTTGGCAGATGGAAGCGTTGTGACTTGGGGCTATCCAGACCATGGTGGTGACAGCTCCAGAGTCCAACATCGGCTCAGGAATGTCCAGCAGATTTGTGGAACACACAGTGCTTTTGCTGCCATTTTGGCAGATGAGAGCGTGGTGACATGGGGCAGTCCAGACCATGGTGGTGACAGTTCCAGAGTCCAACATCTGCTCAAGAATGTCGAGCAAATTTGTGGCGGAGGGAACGCTTTTGCCGCAATTCTGGCAAATGGAAACGTGGTGACTTGGGGCAATCCAGACTTTGGTGGCGACAGCTCCAGAGTCCAACATCAGCTGAGGAATGTTGAGCGTATTTCTTGCACATACGAAGCTTTTGCTGCGATTTTGGCAGATGGCAATGTGGTGACGTGGGGCGTTCCCCTGAGTGGTGGTGACAGCTCTAGAGTCCAACATCAGCTCAGGAATGTCCACCAGATTTGTGGCACATACCGTGCCTTTGCTGCCATTTTGGCAGATGGAACTGTGGTGACATGGGGCAATCCAGACCGCGGTGGTGACAGCTCCAAAGTCCAATATCAGCTCGACTACATTTAAGCCCATGTGACGGCAATAAAGGAGTCTGGCTGCTGGATTTGCATCGCCTCCCAGACAAGGCTCAAGGCGAGCCACTTATTGGGACCAGTATGTTTTTGATGTTAGAATGGGGGTTGTGAATTGGGGCCTTCCACTCTCAAGAAGCAGCCCAAGTAGATCCAAATCAGGGCTCAGCAGGTGTTTGGATGTGGATATATTGTATGATATAGTATGTATGTGTAAATAGATAAATGAATAAATATATAAATATGAATACATGAATGAATAAATAGACAAAACGAATACACACACACATATATATATATATACATACATGTGTGTGCAGATGGCTTGTGGTTTCCAAGAATGGAGAGTGAATGATGTGTCCGGCTGGAAGAGGGAGAGCCCCAGCCGACCATACTTATAGACCATTTTGATCAAGCAGGATGATGATGATGATGATGATGATATACTCCATTATGTCAATGGGAGATCTCCAGGATCCTAAAATGGAGGTACGTAAACGTACCATATTTCTGGCCATATTTTCTGGGGATATTCCCTGAAATTTAGGCCTTCTATAGGCCTTATATATGGTAGGTACCTCCAATCGAGGATACAACCCGCCATAGAGTTCACCACTCACCCCGGCAAGCAGCCCCAGCTCGCAGCTGGGGTCGGCCCTGTCTAGTGGACTTGCAAAACATAGCAACTTTGTTTCAATCGATGTAAGCCATGTTCATTTAATGGTCAAACATAGCAAAACAAAATAAAAAAAAGGCTCAACTTTGTTTCCATCCTTCTCGCTTCAATATGTGAATGAACCCAATGTGGAGCATTGTGGGAGCCGTAAACCCCATCCATTTGGCTCCCGCAGTTTGCCGCCTGGAAGCGGTGGTTAAATCACCAGTGTCCTCATCGTTGACACGTTTTTTTTTCACATGGGACGCATATTTGTCATTGAGATCTTATGATATTAACTTATCCACTACGCATGATTTTTAGTTCATGGTATTTTAGACCATCATATACTCTTATGATATTAAATCACCCACTTACTCATTTAATTAGTCTTTAGATATTGATCATCTATGATGTTTCTATCCAAATATATCTACTGTTTCTTTCAATTGGAAATCATGACGGTGAACCATGCGTCTCTCTTTCGATACCCCTGCAGGCTGCAAATGCATCGCAGGCACAGGCACGGACTTAGCCAAGTTGGTTTACAGCTTATCATGGTTGGGCTATATCTTATCCAATGTAAATCCAATATCTATCATGCAAAATATCTATACCTATAGCTTATCTACGATCTATGTTGGATAGATATCTATAGCTGGTTCATAACTATGGGTCAATGGGCTAAACCCAATGCCATAAACTGTCCCAATTGAGGCTTATTATTGGATATAACCCGTTCGATGGAATGGTTTTAAAGGACCCCTTAGTGGTTGGTTACTGCGATGGTTTACTATTGGGTTTACCACATTATGTAGGACCTAGGATTTATGATGGATACATATATATTATATGGTATATATATATATATATTATGGTGGATATATCTAAAGTTGGATCATGTTGGATGGGCTAACATAAGCCAATCAATCCGTTCTCAGCCGGATACTTCTCTATTTCTCGACCATGCTTTACACAGTTTCAAGGGCTAGGGTTCTGTACACAGACTCTTGTAGTCTGCAGATGGAAAAGTTCTACGGTGGCATCACATTGCTTGTTGGGTCTTTCATTTTTGTAAATACATGTTGTAGATGTAGGGAATATGAATACGCAGCGTTTAGGCCCGACCAGAGAGTTTCTGAAGGGAATTGGAGATTTCAATTTTGGTGAAATCCACACTTGCAGGCCTGCTCCAAGCTATTGTAGCGGAAGCCACAAGATCGGGAATATAACTATAGTCAGAACTATAAATTTAAAAGAAATTAAAACCAACTTGTAACTTGGGGGCACCACCCATTAGGCTATAGTTCATAAGAATCCAAACATAAGCGGTTAACTATATCATAACAAAGGATTTTTCTAAGGTGAACGAGGCTCAACTGGGGGCTCAACTGGGTGTATAGCCTATCATAACCATAAAAGGTGGGGCCCTCCAGATGAATGTGGGTAAACCAATGTGCCATAAAGGCACCATCCCCCAGTCATCACCGCAAATTTATAGGTGGTATGGTCACCATTCCCAGTCATGGGTAGTTTATCGTTTTACCCACATTAATCCAGATCCACTACAGATATAACCGCCACAAACCCTATTTCTGGTGATTTGGGGGATGGTTTATTACCTGGTTGGTGCTTTGGAGCATTTGTTATTTTCCATTTCATATATGGGATAATCCTCCCATTGACTTTCATATTTTTTCAAGATGATTGAAACCACCAACCAGATTCATTTTTCAGGGGTACCCTCTGGTAAACGTTTACATAACTATGGAAAATCAATGGACATCACCATTTTTCATGGGTAAATCAACTATTTCGACTGGGCCATTTCAGGATGTTTCTTCTTTGAAACCAACAACCAGTTATTGTTTCACCCACATCAGCCAATGATACCTGGATTCCATGGGAGCGCCTCAGCGTCTCCAGGTCTTGCGGGGTCCTGCTGCCGCTGCAGCAGCGGAATCCTTTGGAAGCGAGTACGGCATCAGGTGTGGAGCCAAGGGGAAGTTGGCCAACAATACATATATATATATGGTATATATATATGTGATATATGTGATATATATATACATGTCATATAAATAAAACAAATGTAAAACGTATAGATATTGTAATTTATATATTGTGTGAATATGGTTTCATGTATTAACTACAATATTTGAATATGTGTTCCATATATATATATATGTGATATAATGAATGAACAGTGCATTATTTAGTCACTGTGTAAGTGTGGAGCATAGATCATGTAATATATAAATAATATATATATATATCTATACGAAATAGGTATTGTACAATACAAGTATTATATATATATATACATATACACATGACACATGTTTTTTTTTAAATAAATAAATATATATATATATAAATATGAGATGTGTGTACACATTTAAGTAACTTAAGATTTAAATTTGGGTGAAATGACACAGCTGTTGGTAAATTCAATCCACCGCTTTCCCTGAGAAGATGATCAAATGATGTGCACATGTCTATGTCCATGTTAATTTAGAGTGCAAATATGTGAACATTTAAAGTTCATTTGTAAGAGGGGAAGTTGTCAAGATTTTTTTCGTTGAAAAGGGAGAACAATAGTGATAAAGAGCTGGGGATTTAATCAGAATGAGGTACAATGCGGAGTTCATCAATAATATGTGTGGGAAATTGCACCTCACTTCCATACCGGTCATCAATATTAGTGATGTTTATGAGTGGTACAATGGGAAGTATCAACTTCCCACAAACACTAATATTGAATAATATCGATGAGGTATAGTTGATTTGTGGGAACATCATCAATATTCCCCTCTGGTAAACGTTTACATAGCTATGGAAAATCACCAGTTTTAATGGGAAAATCATCTGGTAAATCCAATTTCATCAACGAAATCCCCAAGTTTTAATCATTTTTCTGGCTTAGTCCAACCATCCCTAACCGATTGGGTTTCCCCTAAGATTTGATGGCCCCTGTTTCAGTATGAATGTGGGAAACCCTGGGAAACCCTGTTTCAATCAAAGTAATCAAAGCCAAGAATCAACTGAACTGAACTGAACTTTTTTTTTTCCATCAGACTTTCCAGTAAACAAAACTTTGAGGATATTGTGTCGGTTTGCATCCACGCATTTCTTGCCTGTTTTTGTATAGAGCGGAGTTTCATACATCCTACAATGTCATGGCTGCGCAGTTAGAAGCTGGCTTACACACCCACTTTTGGAACATGTTTTTTTCCATTTTGGGAATCATCATCCCAACTGACTTTCACTCCATCATTCTTCAGAGGGGTAGACTCAACCACCAACCAGTAATTCACCTAGCTATATGCCATAGCAACATGGGCCATTTAAGGGGCCTCACCTACCATGCCGTACGGCTGACTCAAATGGCCCATAATCAGCAGCTGTGTCTGAGTGTTCTTTGATGGCTCAACTCCGGGTCCAAATCTCAGGGTTTCAATGGATTGGTTTGTTGGGGAACATCTTCACCGGAAACCATGGTTTTTACCATCAAATATATATAGGGGTTTCCGGTTGAAATTTTCCCGTCATCCAATTCTGTGATTTCTATATACACATGTATATATATATATATATATATACTCAGTTCTGTTTGGGTCTACCAACCACTTGACTAACCATCATCCATTTCTGGTTGGTGGTGTGGATCATGAATTATATTTTCCCATATATTGGGAATTTCATCATCCCAACTGACTTTCATATTTGTCAGAGGGGTAGGCTCAACCACCAACCAGATTATACATTAATCATTCCATGAATCATCCCATAATCCTTATATAAACCCATTAATCATCCCATGAAAATCCATGTTTTTCCTATGTTCTTCCTCTTTGTTTGGTCGCAGTTGTTATATCCTCTGGGGAGACCATTGGGGATCCCCAAGCCACGATTCGGTGGTTTTAAGACGAAAATGGACGATTTTTTTTGGATTTGGTGGTAGCCTCACGACTTAGGACACCTCCATCTATTATATAATATATATAAGCTATATATATATGTATATGTACACTATATATATATGTATATAGCCTCATCCCTGCTCTTGGAACCGCGCAAACCTGAATTAGGTTGGTAAACCTTGTCAATTCCGTGACGAATTTTAGTCGCGGAATTGACAAGTTTCATTAGGGTCATCATCATCATCATCATCATCATCATACACATATGTAAGTTCAACTATATAAAATTATATAAATATATATTGAAAACATGATGAATATATATAGATATCTGAAGAATTCTGTAAATATAT
>Ga0126342_10009081_pt1 | contig 17810 bp, 12 predicted proteins | sample Cyp1metagenome_FD_92528 | JGI IMG/M metagenome (GOLD analysis project Ga0126342, IMG submission 92528) | Coral microbial communities from Lord Howe Island, Old Settlement Bay, Australia - Cyphastrea 1 metagenome | ecosystem: Host-associated > Invertebrates > Cnidaria > Coral ... | reverse complement strand
TTGAGGTGTGCATTTTTATCAGTAAAACAAAATTATGGAAAAATACGGCCCCGGCGCGCCGCAGTTGTTTGCTTGCCCATGTCGAACCTTTTTTCCATTTCCAAAATTCTGTCGGTGACCATATATATATATATCAAAAACTGAGGTTCCGCAAGCAACATGTAGTTGAATTATTTTCGAAAAGTGTAATAATGCCAGATATGCCTTTGGCCTTTAATCGTAGACATGTCTTTTTTCGTCAGCGCTTTTCAAATGCCCGGCCGTTTTCCGTCTGGGGCGTCCTATGCTGGTTGGTGGTTTGGAACATTTTTTATTTTTTTCCATCTATCGGGAATAATAATCCCAACTGACTAATATTTTTCAGAGGGGTTGAAACCACCAGCCAGTTTTTTCGTTTCAGGACGACGTTAAAGCGAAGCTCCATGAGCGAAGTGCAGCTTCGCAAGGGGGACTCGAGCCCTGAAGGTCCAGCGCCCAAACTGTCCTGGACCTTTTCCCAGGACGATTGCAACGGAAGCTAATGATATATAACTACCCTCTGGTAGACTATCCCATTGTATACCCTGTGGATTCGTGGATCCTTGTGGTAATATATAATAGTATATATAATCATATATAGCTATAGTCGTATGGGAAATCACTACGTTTTATAGGATATAAAATAGGTAAATCATCCATACATCTGGAATTTTTCATAGGTATGTCAAAGTACCAGAGGGTAGTTCATTGGAAACTAATGGGAAGATAACTAATGGGTATGTAACACGATATAACTCAGAATGGAAACTCATGGGAATATAAACTATAATGGTAATTGGAAACTAGTGGGGATATAACTAATTAGACCTGATCCAACCATGGATATTTTAGTAGTAAAAAAAATAAACGTGGATAATTAAAGCTAATGATTCCCAATATGTTCCATTGCGGTTTCGTGTTGGGGAATGGGAATTCATCATGGATATCATGGAGCACAACCAACTAACAAATAGCACAATTCATAGCACAATTACAATTGACTGATGTGGTTTTGTTGGGAAAAGTGATTGGATATGTTGCGTTTGTTTAGTTTGTTTCAACAATCAGCAATCTGGTTCATTGATGTTCATTGGATAGCTGATGGTAATTGGAAAAAAAATCAATAAAACTACCCAAACATACTGTATATGATGAGTTTGCGTCAATAATGAAGTAACGCCAATGCCATAAACAATCCCAGTAACCAACCATAAAAGACCATAAAGGGCATATTGAATGCATCATCCCAGTCACAGGGGTATAGCCAATTTCATAAACCCCAATTCGCGATGGTTTGTTATTGGGTTTACCTCAGTAGCAGCATTTATATATGCGGGTAGTTTGGGATATTTCATGGGGATAAATATCAGCCAACAATATATGATGGGTCCGTCTGAAAATGGTTGGCATATCTCCCAATTGCAGCCAATTGGAATTGGGAATACCCTATTCGCAGACAAACCCATTTTCTGCGTGTTTACTTGGGTCCAGAATTTGTTTTTTTTTCAAAATGTTTGCGGGTGTTTCCTGGTCAAGTCATTCAAAGAGTTGCTTCATTTGTTTGTTGTGGGAACACACTTGGATACGTATGATATATATATATATATACACTCCGGGGAACAAGTACAAGTGCCAGAATGATCTGAGAAGCATGCGAGAGGTCTTTGTCAACGAGAAAAACAGGAGTGCGCATACCAGACTAAAGGATACTAAAAGTTTTTTTCTGATTCGGAACGATAGCCAGAGTTTTTCATGTCCAAATCAGTCAGTCTTGGAGGGCCTTTTTTTTCCTCACAAACTTTGCGGATGGCCAATGGTTTGCAGGACTTGAAGTGCAGATATCCGGAAGACGCTTGCTGGATATCACAGAAACGTGTAATTCATTCCCAAAATACATCAAAACCAAGCCGCAGGACTTGCAATTCTCATGCGACTCATGATTCATTCTCGCTATACCCTACAAGTACCTAGACAAATGTGAACAAATACTCATTTTGATTTCGGACGTTACCATTTTTTGGGGGGTATACTTGGAGGGTCCCAGGTCAGTTCAAGATTAATGCTGAAACCCTGGGAAAACGCTTCCTGCGTCCACCAACGGCACCAGGTTTTGGCAGGTGTTCCATTCCCAAATGCTTTACCCGGCTTTACCCTCTGGTAATGACTAACATAGCTATTGAAAATGGCCATTTATATACGTTGATTTTCCCATATGGTGATTTTCCATATAGTTATGTAAACGTTTACCAGAGGGTACGTTGTTTCTGGAAGACTTACCATCATTTTCCCCCAATCATGACCCGAAAGTATCCCTTCCCGGCCTTCCCGCTAATATTTTAGACACACCCGAGAAACCCAGGGTTAGGAGATGAAACCACATATTTCGGACCTTGGGGGTGTATTTTTTTTTCGGATGAGATTCTGCTGTGATGAAAAAATATGGGCATTTTCCGGATCTGGTCCCAATGTGGTCCAATAATCTGGTCCCATAATCTGGTCCCATGGTGCTGAGGAAATTTATGATGGACTGGTCTCAATCCCTTGGCGCCGGATCCTCGCCTATGCCCACCACCGACCCGTCGGTCGCAATATGTGTCGTGGCCACAAGTGGCCATGGCAGCGGCCGGGAGACACTGGAGACACCATGACGAAAACACCAAAAAATTGGTGAAGACCAACATGCAAAAATAGGCAAAAATAGAGGATACCCCAAACAGATCCAGCTAGAATAGAAGAGGAAGGAATGACCATGGATTTTGTAGGTATCCAAGTTTCGATCACACTCAGAAGTCGAGCACGCAATTCAGTCTCTGCAGTGACCGAATAAGCAAAGATCGTTCAATCTCAATCGTGGCAAATTGGTTTGAAGGGAAGTTACAGGAACACCATGGAACACCCATATTCTCCTTTGAACCAACCCAGTGAAATGATCTTGTTATCTGATTGATTCGGTCCTGGCTGGCATGACAGCCAAGTCAGAAATGTTTTACTTGAAATTTGGAGAATATCAAAAGGCGTTTTTGTTTGTGGTCACAAGATGTCTTAATTGTTAATCTATTCTTTTCAGGGGTTGAACCCGCCCAGGCCAGAATGTACTAAGCTTCAACATACAGTTGTAGCCCGTCACAGTCATAGCAGGTTATATATATATATATATATATTATATATACGTATATATAACCTCATTTAAGTGGTCTTTCTAACCGTAACCTTACAGGAATTAGTTCATCCCTGTTACTCTTCAGTAATTGTCTCAAGACTTGGAAGACAATCGTGACCTCCTGCGGCTCCCAGGCACGTGTTTCTAATTGGCAAACGTGCAGAACAACACCCTGAAGAGCGTCATGGCATGTGACGGCGAAAAACTTGGGATCTTCGAATGTATATGTATATATATATATATATATACATATGGTGATAATATATAATGAAGATGAAAATGATGATGATGAAGACGATTATTATTATGATGATGAAGGCATTGAAGAGATGGTCCAGTGTCATGTGGAAGTCTGTTTAAAGACTGGAGAATACCGTCCGCCCAACTAGCATAGAATCATAGACCGTGCCAAATTATGGGGTTGCAGGACCACTTCCATCAAAAAATAGTCTATTTCTCAGAGCCCGTGCCAGTTGGGGAGATGGTATGGTTTGGAATCCCTCCCACGTGATCAATCATATGTTCTGTTTGCTTGAACCAACCCAAATCTCCAAGCACTATAGGATGCTATAGAAATCCCCATTGATCAACCTGTAGAATACCACTCATATCCAGTCATGTTTGTATGTTTTGTCGATGGTAGATGAATTTCGCATTCCTACCATGGCAAAACCACTACAACATTCACCACATGGAGTTGCATCATAAACCAAAACCAACATACAGTAAAATGCATATGATGCAAACATATAATACGTGTGCATATAAATCTATAATTGATTATATACACTGATTTTCTCTCTCTATATATATACACCTAAATTCTATCTTAAATTATATCTACTATATATATATATATATATTTCTGTATACGATACCATATTTGAAAAAACAGATTTCTCACAGCAGATTCCATCGTTTTATGCGCCTCAGGCATAAGATGTCACGGCAATGTATTGAGCGTTTGGCCGAGATCCTGGGACCTAAGTAGTCCGCCGGGACCAGCCGTGGACCAGCCGTGGACCAGCCGTGGACCAGCCGTGGCCGGGGCCAGTGTGTTGTGTTTTTAACCCCGAAGATAGAAAAGGATAGAAAAAAAAAGGTGAAATAAAATCTACTACATAGCCGGATTTTACTTGTCTATGTTCTTGGGGGTCCATATGTAATATCTATGCATATGTGACATACACATGCACAACGACTTATTTAATACATAAGATAGTGTATACAAGACAGTCTCGTGTAATCACAGGGAAGCTGTGGGGATCCTACAAACTGCCAATGGAATCCCGTCGTTTAACAGCTGCCCATTGTTTGTTTTCTTTTTCTTCTATCCAAAATTACCAAAAAGTGTTTGGATGATTGGAACCCTGATTGTTGAATTGTGAGAATCAGAGATGTTAAAAGAATCACAATAGTTTCAGTTACAAGACCATTTGGGGTTTGCTATATCCCCGTTGATATCCATTGATATTCTCATTGGTCCGCGGGCTTTATCTGCGGGTTTTGATCATCTTGGATTAAATCCATTCTAGTTACCCAGTGAAGCTTCAGAGAGCTGCAACTGGCATAGGAACATCGAATGCTGTTCCTGCTTAGGCACACATTCGGGTGTGGCTCAAAAATGATACTGCCTGCAAGCAATGGATGATTAAGAACCCAGAATTCGAAGCATTCACCTAAGATGGGATGTAACCACCAAAACAGTAAACAGGATGGGTCAGTTCGAAACCTACAAGATGTTTTGTTGGTGCCGTGACTGGCATCCGTTTTGAACCATACCTGCTTAGAGACACTCTCAGTTGACGTGCAGGAAAAGCGGTGACTTTTGCTGAAATGGCCTCCTAGACCTTCAACTTCAGCATCGCAATTGGTATTAAGCCTCTGACCATGAAACAAAACATTCCAAGAACCTTGGATTGTCTTGGATTGGTTGAGGACTGACATGTTTTGCATTGTTTTGCTACAAATGGTGAAACGTATGGTGGATATAGAATGGAAATGAATGAAAAATGATATGCCCAGCGAAGGATTTTGTGGATTAGCAGCTTCTTGGCTCGAGCCATTTGGCGAGCCATTTGGATCCATTTGCTTCGTACATGTCCGACATTGTGTCCTCTAAAACTGTTAACGTGTTTTCCAAAAATCGGAAGATGATCCGAAATCATCATGAAATCATCCGATTTTCCAAAAATCATCGGAATATGATCCGAAATCATCATAAATCATCCGAAATCGGAAGATGACCCGAAGGCATCCGAATGTCACATGGTTACGTTCACATCTTGGAGGGGCAGGGCAGACATGGCACCATCTGAAAGCCGAGGCCGAAGGCTGGATCCCATATCTGGGAAAAATGCCCCAGATTTCTGGTCACGGAAAATCTGGAAAATTACATTTGAATATATTATATATATAATTATAATATACTGTAATATAATGTAATATATATATATATGAGAATAGACTATCAGATTTTGGGGTCCCAATTTCTGACAGACAAAAATATTCATGGCACTTTTTAGATCAACATTTAGCAGAATCTGAAATAATTGAGTGGGTAAAGGGAGGGTCAAGGCCATAGGCAAGATGTCAACTTAAAGGACCTACATGGTGTTGTTTTTCAACGTTTTTAGTCTTAATCCCAGTTGACTTATCCACCATAAGACCCTAGTTATTTCACAGTTTGGCGCAATCACCACTGCAAGGCGCGCTTCATGGGTTGCTGTTTCCGCAGCGAGTTGGGCTGCTTCACAAGGCAGGCACACCATGACTCGAGAATTTTCAGAGTATTTACAAATACTTGATGTTACTGTTGTTTTATGTTTGATATACATTGATATACAATGTTGTAACAGTAACAGTATTTACAGTATTGTAACAGTATTTACAGTACATTGTTACTGTTGTCACTGTGTCACTCGTAAATTTAAGCTGTCCGTATTGATGACTCGCCGACTCGCAGGTCTTGCACAACCATCCGGCGTCAGCACAGTGCCTTGATGGCATCAATTCACGGTGCCACCTGTGACCATCTTCCGGTGCCACCAGGTGCCACATGGAACACTGTACCTGAAAGCAGTTCATTGAAGTCCACAAGTGGAGGACTCAAAATCCTCCAAAATGGTATCATGATGTATAATGTTTGAGTTTATATATCCATATGCGGCAGCATTTTTTCATAAAAATGTAGATATGATTGGATATGTCAAATTTGGTTGGAACCTGTGGTTTTCCTTCCCCATTTCTTTCAGTATTGTATTTTGTAACTTGGACTGGATATATATATATACACTGTATATAATATCACCACAATCATCATCCATCATCCATCATCCATCATGTAATATATCATTTGTCGTGTTTAATTATACGTACTTATACATTTTATTATTTTGTTTATTATTATTCTGTATTCTTTATTATTTATTATTTATCATTTATTATAATTATATATATATACACATTATACGTATACCATCTATTATGTGTAGTTCCATCCCCTACATCCACCGTGGTTACCGAGGCTTGGCTCACGCCCCGGGTGACTTTCGCATCGCACGGGACGATCTCCGTTCTCTCTATGGGTCGCCTCGGAGATTCAGGAGATCTGGGAGGAAACCTTCAGAATTGAAATGGTACCGTTGGTAATCTACAATGGTATATCACTGGTTGGTGGTATACCTACCCCTCTGAAAAATGAATAAAAATGATGGATCATTGTAGTTAATATACCTGGTTAATAATGGTTAATAGTAATCTAAGGCTATCTATGAGAATCTATGACGTAACTATACTTAACTGTTAGTTTTTTGGGGATCTATGACTTAATTAAATGAATTTCACTGAGGGTTTTTGGGCCAGTTAAATGTTGAGCTTATCGCTGTAGAAACTGGCTAAAACAAAAATGTAGAAACATAGATGTACAAAAGGGCTATACAAGCAAACCAAAAAGGCTTTTGTTTTGACATGTTTTGACGAAAAGAAAGTATTAAGATGCCAGAATCCAGCTTCGGTGGGGCTATGTGATACAGAGATACAACAAGTAGATAAGCCCAGAATTAAAGGCTTGACCGGCTTGACCGGCTACACCCATGATATGGGGATATATGTCACGTTTGATTACCCGAGATAAATTCAGGAATTCCCTTCATCTGCAGTCTTTTGCTCGCTACATCCCATTTTAGATAGTTAAATCAATAAAATCCCGCAAAATTTGACCCGCTCCCCGTATCATTTTTCCGAGCCTGTAGCGGCAGCAACAGCCATGCCGTTGCGGTCAGGGCGTGCCTCCAAACCCTGTCATGGTCGCCGTGCATCACGGTTTGCCTTGGCTGAAATGTCCTATGTCTGTCTGGCTGAGATTGCATGGCCGTGGCTCCCCCATTGTTCACAGGGAATGGGCCACAAATTGAGGATATTGATGCAATTTTCAGGGTGAAAATCCAGATACCCTCTGGTAAACTAACATAGCTATGGAAAATCACCATTTTTCATGGGAAAACTCACTATAAATGGCCATTTTCAATAGCTATGTTAAATTACCAGAGGGTAATTCTAAATAATTAATTGAAATTGGGGTAAACAGATGTAAAAAGTATGTTCAGATGGACTTGTAACACGCCTCCTTTCTATCGAGGTGCACAAATCCTCCAAACTTCTGCGCTCAGATTTGATTTGTTCATGTTTGCGTCCGGAAAATCATCTACTGTAACCGAGACCCCATCAAATTGCGGCGCCATGGCAAACATATGTAAATTTAGGGGATATAATTGGGGTATCCCATAATCATACAGGATAAAGCAATGGATAGGGAAGGTTAGTTTTTGTAAATCTTATTTTCAAGGCTGGGGAATTTCCAGGGGTATCAAGGTATCACCGGTATCACTTGCAACTTGCAAGCAAAAGATTGACAGGCAGAATTTCAGACCTGGTCAGTATTAGTAGTATTACTGTGGTTTACTTGATGGAAGACACCAACATGTTGACCCATTTCCAAATCTTTCCTCAGGCCAGGGAATTCAGACACCTGGAGAGCTGGTCAGGAACTGTCCTTTTGCGAATCGCTGGATAAGTGCCCTATGATATGTCTGATCACAGTTGGGGGATGTAATATATTGCTTACAAGTCTTATAAACAATTTGCCAGTCGATGTGTTCATGATTTTTGCTAATTTAATTTGATCTAATTTGTCGAATCCCGAATTATTTGGAATGATGTATTTGAAAGAATATGGGAAAATCACGGCCCCAAAGTCGCTAAAAATGTTGGTTCTGACTGTAAGGGAAACCTCCTCAGGTGACCCAAAATTTCCGGTGTTTAATTTTCATGATTCATCCAGTAACCCTGAGTTTGATTTTACTTGTCTCGGGATCAGATGGGTTTACTCCAAATGATATTGGTTGATAAGCCCGTCTTAATGATTGGTGATATTTTAATCAATAAACCCAGACAGTCTAGGGTCATGTGTTGGGATGGTATTCCCTATGAACAAATATGGGTTTTGTTATTGCCCCGAATAACATCGGCTATAATAAACCCAGTTTAGTGATTGTGAACAATCTTGGTTAATAAACCCTGATTAGGTGATGATTAGTGGCTGTTGCTTGGATGTGCATCTCAGTCAGTATATGGACGTGTCCTAAATGCGGGTTTCCCGGGTTTCCCAAAATCATTCATGTTTATTGAATTGTCCATTATAAACCATCCATTTTGCCATAATTCCCCCATATATGGAAACCATCCATGACACCTTCATTAATGAGCCGCGAAAAATCACAGCCAGGCTGTGGGTGAGTTGTTGGCTGTGCCGGCCCTTGGAGCCATAGCCGCCTGGTTCGTGGTGCCGTCTCCTTGCACGGGATAGGACCAACCATGATACGATATGATACGATTATATCATGCATATATAGGGAATTATAGGGATATATTGGCATGTATGTAGGGATATGTAGGGATATTTTGATTTAGTTATAAATATATATATATATATATATATATAAAATAAATATGCTGGGATGTCTCATGGGATATAGACACATCACGATGATATTTGGGCTCAAAACCTGGCCTTGTCCTGTTGTTTTTTTGGTGTACGAAGTGTGAAGGAAAGTGCCAGTAACTGAGGTATATGCGCTAATATGATTTTATTTGTATTTATATATATATATACATATTTGTATATCAGTGTGTGTCTGTGCTGTTTCTGGAAAAATCCCCTATATGCCTATATGTTAAGATATGCTAAAACCTCGAGACTTGCGACTTGCGAATGTCCAGTGCAGGTGTTGCGGCTTCAACCAAATCAAAGACATGGCGCAATGGCATTACTCTTTGGTTTTGATCATGGTTAATGATGGGAACATGACAATAATGGAAAACATATTGAGTTGACAATTGGAGTACATACCCTTTGGTATGTTGTTACAGTTTGCTATGAAAAGTGGCCCATATTTAATTTATAGGTGATTTATGTTTACATGTTGAAAAATGTATCTCACGGCAAACGGTTAAACTACCAGAAGATAGTGGCATTTGTTACAGCATTAAAAATTTAGCATCCAAGAGCAGATTGTTGGTGGTTCCCAAGGCAGACATACAACTCTTGCACTTCCAGACTTTGTAAACGAAAGTCAGCTGCAAGGTCATGATGTGAATGGCGTTACAGCAAGTTGAAGATCCCCATGAAAAATGCCCATGAATCCCAATAAACTATGTACGTTTGGCCGCTCTTGTATGCTATGTCTAAATCAACCGTCAAGGTATCAACTACACTGATGATCAGATACAATCAGATACAATGAGCTGAAACAAAACGACAAGCAACCGACAAGGCCAGCCTGGTAAACATCAGATGCACCCAACGGAGGGCCCTGCCTTTCAAGCAGTTTCTGGCGTTTTGGCATTTTTCGAACGAACCATTCATGTAGCGTTTCCGCTGTGGCTCGTTTTTCAGGCGGGCAGGGCCTCTTGAGACAGAGCAAGATGTATGTAATGTAGAGTAATCATATGTCATATATATATATATATTATTGTAATGGATGCATGTCTAGATGTATGGACATATTGGATCATATTTGTTCATACTGTATTATATATTGTAATCATACATATTTGAAGTTTCAACAGCACCAACCATAGTATTTTCATCTCATGTTTCCAGACGATGGCAATCCCTTCCAGGCCCCAGCATTTGGTGGCATGGCGGCAAGTCCTGTTCTCAGTTTTGTTTTCCAGGCAAACACATGTTTGTAAATCCATTTTACCCTCGGTTGGTACCATTGTTTGTAGCTATCATATTAAGATTGAAACGTGCCATGGTCAAAGACTATACAACTTCGGATCCCCCGTTCCAGGCGGCACCAAGTTGCAAGGGAGTGGCTAACAGTGTGTTAAATTGGTTTCATCAATGGTTTTCTTCTTTACAGTAATCCCCATTAATCACCAAAACGATAGAAACGTAACTTATACACCATAATATATATATATATATATATACATATACAGTAATGTTGGATCGACAATGGTAAAGAGTAAAGGGGAGCCCCCCTATTTTTTTGGGGGGGGGTTTGCTTTGCAATAGTAAATCGAAAATCCCTACTCTTCCCCAAGGCTTCTGTAAGGTTTCGACATCCATACTAAAAAATCACAATTAAAAACAATTCAGCCACAATTAAAAACACAAAGGAAGAAGGGAAACAAATACAGCTGAGCCGGAAAGGTTGTTTTTTTTTTATTGCAAGTGCTAATTCCAAGTTTTAATTGCAAATGCAAGGACCTGCAAGGGGGTACCGTCTGTGGACCTGTTTTGTGCAATTATTTAAAAGGGTTTTAATAAAGAAGACATTTTTTTTGAACAAGGTAAAGTGTTTGATTTGGTAAAGGTGTTCTTTGTTTTTTTCTTTTGAAAAACATGCAATCACAATTAAAAACAATTCAACCACAATTAAAAACACTAAGGAAGAAGGGGGAAAAAACAGCTGAGCCAGAAAGTTTTTTTTATTGCAAGTGCCAATTCCAATTTTTAATTGCAAAGGCAAGGACCTGCAAGGGGGTACCCTTTGTGGACCTGTTCTTTGCAATTGTTTAAACGGATTTTAATAAAGAAAACAGCTCTTTTGAACAAGGTAAAGTTTTTGATTTGGTAAAGGTTTGCTTGTTTTCTGCTTTTGGAAAGTATGCAATCACAATTGAAAACCATTCAGCCACAATTAAAAGCACTAAGGAAGAAGGGAAAAAAATACAGCTAGAGCCAGAAAGGTTGTTTTTTTATTGCAAGTGCTAATTCCAATTTTTAATTGCAAAGGCAAGGACCTGCAAGGGGGTACCCTTTGTGGATCTGTTTTGTGCAATTGTTTAAAGGATTTTAATAAAGAAAACATTTTGTTTGAACAAGGTAAAATTTTTGATTTGGTAAAGGTTTGCTTTGTTTTTTGCTTTTGAAAAGCATGCAATCACAATTAAAAACCATTAATTCACAATTAAAAACACTGAGGAAGAAGGTAATAAAAAATCCTGCATCCATACTAAATCTCAATTAGCCCTTTGACAATTTAGTATTGAAAAATCTGATAATTTGGGAATTTTCTGAAAATTATGTGCAGCTATTGCGAATGCAGCACAACTATTGCAGATGCTCTAGACCAAGATTGATGTTTGTAATTTAAAATCAATAAGGCCTATATAATCTAAAATCAATAGGGGCTGGCAAGCTATTGCAAGCGCTTTACAATTGTCCATCCAACATGAATTATATCTATATATAACTATTTTATTTGGCTCCAGCAGCTGTGAAGCTACTTGGATCTACTGTTATGGCTCAAGGGCCATACCAACCGTCTCAAGAAAAACCTAGCTGCAGCTGAGCGCGCTGCAGTTTCCCCTGTCATAACCAAAGAAACAATTTATGGGAGATTACCTGAGATTTCCTTGTCATCCAGCAAATATATCTGTGCATACTTATGTATATTATAATATAGATATAAAAACTCTGAACGCCCCAGTACCCCTAAAAATTCGTAAACGTCCCCAATTTAAGGGGTATATTACAACCTTGTTCTATAGGTACTTGGAGGGTGAAACGCTAGATATATTGATATCATTCTTTTATAGGTCCTTCTAGGACCTGACGGAGTGGATGCTTTATTTTTTAGCTACTTGGTGCCAGCCATTTGGTTCGTGGGAAACCCTTGGCAGACACCCCCGCAAAGGCCGACATACATTCACGCGGCCACTATCGGCCCACTGATGCTGCGAAATGGGTCTCGGCCAAGCCGGCTGGCGTTGGGCCAAATGGCCACTGCCCAGCCTTTCAATGAGGTTGCATTTGAGCGCCTCCACACGAACTCGGCTACTTAGATGGGTAGCTTATGGTCGGAAGTGGATGATAGCCCATTGTATACCTGGTCATGGTAGGGCAGGGGTTAATAACCAGTTAATTATCCCACTAAGGCTCACTAAGGCCCAGCTAAGCATGCTTTGGTGATGAGATTGATTTGATAGTCACACTACCGCATAGTGAAATGATGTGACATTCATACTAGAAGAACCCCTGACTCTATTAGTCTTGTTAAATACCAGCACTTTTTGTGAGTCGGGGTGCAGTTGCAGATACTCAGCAGTCTCCCAAAAACCGCGGATCTGCAAAAAGCAGATGTTCAATAGTGTTCATGGGCGAGCGGCGAGCAAAACCTTCGCCGTGCTTTCTCGTACCAGCTTATATTCTATACAAATATTTATATCATATATATATACTCCTTTGTCAGGAAAAGGATACTTTTTGCAATGATTCAACTTACTACTGCATGGGTCAACGGGTCACCTCGGATAGCCCCAAACTTACGGATTACTTACATCGAGTGGCCCAAAGAGGATGTGATCCAAATTCTGTGAGTCCATTGGTATTCAGATCCCGGAACTGACCAAAGTAGCGATGGTGTAACAATAAGAGAAAGTGACGTAGCGATATCAGGAGCTGGTCATGTAATCTCTCGGGTAACCCTGGATGGGTAGTTGGTAACTTAACGCCGTGCCAGGTGGCCTGTGCGTTTTTGTTCATTTTTGCGTTTTGTATAGATATGGGGTGGGGTGGGGTGGGATATTAACTTCCTGATGACCACGTCCTTGATACTACGTTGTCAATGCATATTCCACCAACCAGGAAGACGTTGCTGATGCAACGTGATGCTAGGTTGACAGCACTTTGGGGTGGGGCGGGGCGGGGTGGGATATTAGCGTCCTGACGACCACGTCCTTGATACTACTTTGTCAACCTAGTTGCTAACGGGGTGCCAGGTGGCCTGTGCGTTTTTGTTCATTTTTGCGCTTTGTATAGATATGGGGTGGGGTGGGGTGGGGTGGGATATTGACGTCCTGACGACCACGTCCTTGATATTACGTTGTCAACGCGCGTTCCACCAACTAGGAAGACGTTGATGATGCAACGTGATGCTAGGTTGACAGCACGTTGGGGTGGGGGTGAGGTGGGGTGGGGTGGGATATTAACGTCCTGACGACGACGTCCTTGATACTACGTTGTCAACGCATGTTGCACCAACTATGAAGACGTTGATGATGCAACGTGATGCTAGGTGGACACCACGTTGGGGTGGGGTGGGATATTAACGTCCTGACGACCACGTCCTTGATATTACTTTGTCAACGCATGGGGTGGGGTGGGATATTAACGTCCTGACGACCACGTCCTTGATACTACGTTGTCAACGCAGGTTCCACCAATTAGAGACGTTGATGATGCAACGTGATGCTATGTTGACATCACGTAAGAACAAGAAGGAAAAGACGTTTTAGTGGCTCTGGCGTCGCAATAAAAAGGTGAACGCAAAGTTCACACCGGCACAAATGTCCAAGGAGCTGGGAAAGCTTTGCAAGTGGCGTGTTTGAATGTGGAAAGTGACGCTGACGCCGCCGCCCACAGGCCACCCGACACGGCGTGACCTAATTTTTACACATTAACTCATTTATATATATATATAAATAGATATAAATAGATAAATAGATATAGTACAACATGTTTGCTATATATGGATATAAATGGAGATACACTTGCCAGCAAATTGTTGCTTGGTGCAGGGTATCTCAGTTTGGCCACGGATGCAAACTGTTGTGGTTCTATTCCCTTCTCGTTGATTGTAACATGCGCGGTTCTTTAGTATCCGCAGATCTTGCGATGACCATCTCTTTTTATGGATGAATAGTCCACAACGTTGAATTTGCCTGTCATAAATCATAAAGAATAAAGACAATGATGTTTTTATGATCGTGATAGTAACAGCAACAGTCGTGTCAGCCAAGACATCTATATAATCATATGATAATGTACAATACTAGTCGTAGCACATCGTAACACCATATTTTTCAAACAATGCTTATGATAGTCCAAAGATATGATAGAGAGAAAACAACAATGAATAATCTATGTTTTGAATTACAAACAGAACAAAATACATGGTTCCAATTGTATGATATCATAGAACCCCATCAACCGTTGCAACGGGACATGCCAACCATCCTCCGCCACGCCATCGCAGTATCGTCGGGCCAATGGCTCCGCGAACCAAGCAGATCCCGGACGGCAGGAGCTCATCAACGAGTGCGCTTGGTTTGGTGATCCATCAGGTTTGAACTGCTGGAACCATGAAAGACGGAGATCAAAGAAGAGATCAAAGAAACTGCCGGCAATCCCCATCCCCAGATTTTTCACATCCCCAGGTCAAATATGGTAAATATGTTTGAATCCCCCAAGAAACCACGGTGTCCAGATGTTTAGTAGGTGATGGGATTCTAGAACCGAACATGGGGATACCAGCCGATGTTCAAGTCCCGTACCCAAAAACAGGATGCTACTGATGTCCAAAAGCTATGGTTTGATGGTCTTCAATTTTCAACAAGTCGTGTTGAGGTGGTACTGTTCAAGCATGGTACGCGAAGCATTGTAAGGAAATAGCCACTTTCAGAGGAAGGAGGCGTATGGAGATCCTGAAGTCGTGTTCTCGTTGAATACCTTTGCCTACAGGTTGTACAGGCAAATGACAAATGGATGTTGATGGGAGAACCCCAATTGCTATCAATATATGCATATCGATGTATTATAATATACTATAATATACGAAATATTAAATATATATTATATTCGAAATACCGGAGTATGTTGGACCGTTTTTGGCAGTACTTTGAATTTCAATTTAATCATTTAGGCGTATGTTTTCCCAATATGTTTGCCCATACATTTAGTTAGAGGAATTTTGAGATCATGTGCAAAAAGGTGCAGCCCATGTGCAGGAGATGATCATTCGCCTATGTTCGCCTGGGTTGTTGGATTGCACGAATCCAGCAAACAAACGTGTCATAGTATGTCCTCAAACTGTGGTTTGTGAACAGGTTTTCCTTACAAGATCATCTCAAGATGAGATTTTTGTGACTCGAGGATTGCTTGATTACTCCGCTTCAGGTACTTTGCCCCTGGGACCGTGTGGTAGCCAAGCAGTGGGTGGGGTCTATTTTGGAATGTCTCTGAGTGAATTGTTTGTGCACGGTAAGGCTTGGTGTGTTGCTGATTTATTTTGCTGTACTTGTGGTTGACTACCTTCAAGGGTGCCATAGTGGGCCATTGATCGTTACATAGTCCTTTGACAGATATCCTACAGGCCTCTACTATGCGTGGGACGTCTGTGATCTGTTGAAGGATGACAAGGGTATTTGACATCGTTGAAGTGTCTTCAAGGTGATTTCAACTCTTTTTTGGACTTGATGTCAAGATCAAGAGTCAAGAATCAACCAGCCGGTGGCTCGCAGTTCGCTTTTTGAATCTCATCTATTGACTACTGATGAGATGTTGGGAACATATGTTGATATATTGGTTTAGGAGGATAACGAGTTGCTTGGCCAACCACTGAGGGACAGTTTTAGAAACCCTTCGGAAATGTGTGGAAGCTTCAACATATGTGTGACATCATGTGACTATGACATGCCATGACGCGGCTTGAGTTTGTTGTCAAGGTTCTATTTGACATGTTTCACACATGTGTGTTGAAACTGATGTTCAAAATGGAATTTTTGCCTCATGTCTGAAGCATTATTGGCTTGGCCCAAATATGGTGTGGAAAAGTCCCCATATCTCGCCCTACTAAGTTGGTCTTGGAATTGCCATTGGACAACGGTGGCACGTTGCAGGCCCCCGAGCATCCGGAAGTGGTTGAAAAGCCAAGGGGAAAACCCGTGCGATGATCCGATTATACCATGTGAAGATGGGTCAGATTATGGTTATCAACAACATGCCAGCTGAGATACACATCTATTAGTTTGGGGGATTGGATTGTATAAATATCCACTTATGTATATACTGATATACATTTTGTATGGCCTTCTCTTGATGAATCACCCAGTCTTGTTGACAAAAACTCATTTTTTTAAGCAAATACCCACTTGTTGATGCACACATTGTTATACGGTAAAGCAGCAATGCTTGTGGATTGTATACCTGTTTCTGTATGTCAACACAAATTAATTCCCATGTATCTGTTTATCTATCTATCTGTCTATCTATCTATCTGTCTATCTATCTATCCAATCTCATCTAGTCTAACTTGATTTCAATCTCATGAACAGTAAGCAATTTGTTTTGCTTAACCACATACACATTGATATACCATATCTACTCTCATGTGGGACCCCCAAGCCATCACCATTTTTTATGCGGCCAGGTCACTTCCCACGCGGCCTCCGAACGCGATGCGCCGGGATCTCCCATGGGCTCCTTTGAGGAGCAAAAGAAGTTTTCGAAATCCATGGGGGCCGTTTTCGAAGATCCGACAATGTCTGAATCACAGCACCAAAAGTTGAGTGGTGATGGGAATAGTATAGTTAGTCTTTGGGAAAAGTAATCTATAAATATCAACAATAGAACGAGTGATGGTGCTGATGATGATGATGGTGATGATGGCTCATACATCAGCATCCACAAAATAACTAATAGTAGTGCGCATCAACTGATGATAGTGAGAAATAAGTAGTGTGAAATAGTGTGAAATTATGTTATCATCATCATGATAACAATATTAATAATTAAAATAGCCGAAGGAAGTTTAGAAGTTAAACTTCCGGCTTATGGACAGATGCAGCAACAGTCGTGAGAGCAGCCAAAGAAGAGAAAGAAAGAATCAGAAGAGAAAGAGTCACGGTATATAAAAATTAGTTCATAGGGGCATAAGGGGGGGGGGTCTGTGGACCGGGGGCAACTGTCGAGGTCCGTTTGAATAGGATCTGAGTTGCTATTTTCACTCAAAATCCACTCAAAATCCACTCAAAATCCACTCAAAATCCGCTCAAATCCTACTCAAAATCCACTCAAATCCTACTCAAAATCCACTCAAATCCTACTCAAACCATAAAAACGATAGATCGAGGTGGTTTTGAGTAAGCACTCTTCCCTCAACCGGACCTCAAACCGTAAAAAACCTCAACCGTAACTCAAAGAAAAAAACCGAACCTCAACTGAGGCTCAGCGTAGGCTCAGCCCACACTCAGCTGCGGCTTAACTGGTACTCAACGTATACTCAACGCATACTCAACTGATACTCAAACGTATATCACTGACTCAACTGTACCTCAGCCA
>Ga0126342_10009080_pt1 | contig 17810 bp, 15 predicted proteins | sample Cyp1metagenome_FD_92528 | JGI IMG/M metagenome (GOLD analysis project Ga0126342, IMG submission 92528) | Coral microbial communities from Lord Howe Island, Old Settlement Bay, Australia - Cyphastrea 1 metagenome | ecosystem: Host-associated > Invertebrates > Cnidaria > Coral ... | reverse complement strand
GCAGTGACACGCAGAAATCATGAGATCAGCCAGGCAAAGAGGTCACTTAAGGATTCATGAAACGAGGTCACTTATGCATGATTGATCTTGTAAGTGACCGTTTGGCACTTTGGGTCTAAGTGGTTTCCATTAGAGGGCAGAAGCAACTGCCTGGTATATAATATATCACATCTATTTACAATGTAACACTTGTAGTTCGGCCGGTACCATCTCACCGGCCGATACATGATACTGGCCTCGCCCCAGTGCCACTGCAGCATGGCATCTTTGATGGTACATCGAGCCTCCGGGGTATTGGTTTCCCATGGTTTCCCCGATCATATCCCCATCGTTTTTCCCGAGTTTTGTCTAGTTTTGTTGGTGAAAACCCACATGAATGAACATTCATGATGCTTGAACATAGATGAATTTAGGGGGGTCTTTGATCCATATGATCCATTTACAGTGTAAGTTGGTTCAAACAATCCCTATGCTTGCTGGCAACAGTGAGCTAGCAGCTAGTACCGGAGTCATCTGGTCAACTGCCATCTTTACCAACTGATTTGGTCCAGTACTACGTTACGGTCAAAAGAGCCAGAATGCTAGAGGCAAATAGAACCATACAAATGTATGGTTGGTTGATGGTTGGTTGATTATTGAAATGTCCAGCTCCGTTCTTTGTCGACAAATGATGAAAAATGTAGTGATGAGATCTTTTTTTTAGGGCCTGTCATCTCTGGATGTCATTCATGTTGCTCCAACATATACTCAAAACATGTCCTGAAAACAAACACATATGAAAATCGTCTAAAATCTTGTCAACTATCAAATATCTTACTATCAGTATCTATTATAGTTTAGATCCACGCATAGAGTATTGTACCCACAAATAAAGAAAGGGTTACCCTTTCCACTACTTGCCAGCAAATTTTTACCAGATTCTATTTTGTTGGACTTGCTGTCTGAAAATACTGTAACCCCAAATCCATCATCGATTCATCGTCAACTTCTAACTTAAAATTGGTAATTTAAAGGTATACCCCATTTTTAGCACACCCCAAAATCATAGTATTGGCTTTTTTCATCTTATATCACATTATATATATATATTGTATATATTTATCCCGATAAATTACCTCCCCATTAAACGCCATGCAATCCCCATCCCCAAATTTTGGTTATACTGAGTTATGCTGCCATACTTGGGAAGAGCCGGACACTTACGCAGTTGTAACCTATGATAAAGTCAGTCTACACCTTTTCAAATAACTAACTAGAACTAAGTCAGCTTACAAGTAGCTAAGGGCTCCGAGTCCCAGTTGTATCCCGGGTGGACCCCACCAGCGGCTCTCACCTCCAAATCATCCTTGCCAATCCAAACGCCATCGAACAAGGCCCGACTGATCAACTGGTTCAGACCGGAGAAGAGGCTCGACACCAAACCTGGAGTACGGTGGGTGGAAGAAATCCGATCAACCACCAAAAGGATGGTTGAAAACTATAACGGGACAAACCACCATTTTCAACTGGTGCTGGATTTCGCAACCATCCACAGTATGGGAATAGGTTTTGACCCATCCCCATGTTGTTTCAAGGGATTTGTTTTTCAGGTACAAATGTTGGTTTCAATATGTTTCAATGGCCATTTCAGGCAGCGGTTTAGTGTAGGTACTTGCCTTGTATAAGGCCCTTGGCAAGGGCTATACAACACAATGTAAATATGGCTTGATATGGTACAGCAATGTACAGTACCTCGATTTTGGGGTCCTGAAATTCAATTGATAGTTGGGAAGATTGATCCTAAAATCTGTGGGTATAAGTCATATTGATCATCACATCTAATCAATCATCTGGAATCATCATTTGTTGCAATCTTAGACCCCTAAAGTATCCGTAAACGTTGGTTAAAGTCGCATGAAGTCCTGCAGCAAAAACATCGCTGGGATATCTGGGATACGGCATGATATGGCAAATACACGCAGGTACCATCAAATCTTCAGGTTCCGGCACATTTTTGCTTCAAACTACTCTGCTAACTTCGCAACAGGTTGAGATGCAACTGCCCAAAATGCAAATGTTACAGCCAAAATTAACTTGGAATCAGAGAAAAGGCTACTAACTAGTTGGCAACTATGGTCAGTTTTTAAAGAAATCTAAACAGCATACTCCCAGGAATTAGACTTACCCGGTGCTCTCTCAGTTTTTAAAGAAATCTAAACAGCATACTCCCAGGAATTAGACTTACCCGGTGCTCTCATCCATTGGAAAAACGCGCACAGCTCCCAGGAAGTCGGTTAAACGGTTAAACCTCCACGTTTGGTGAAATTCCTGGACAATGTGCATTGCTGGCTGGTGGATTTAACCATCTTGAAAAATATGAAAGTCCATGGGAAGGATTATCCCATATATCATGGAAATTTATGGACAAAAAAAAATGTTTGAAACCACCGACCAGCATATGTTTCATGATGTTTCCATAATTTTCCAGATATGTTCCCATTTGCCAAAAAACAAACTCACCTACTGAACTATACTGAACTAAGGTTTGCTGTACCCTGACATCCATGTTTTGGTGAACCCGTCTTTACATCCATCCCACCTTGCAACTTAGGCATGGCCGCATCCGCCTGGGACTTCCTGAGGACATGGTAAAAACCATCAACCATGACCAAAGGAACACCTGGATTGTTATTTATATATAGGTGGTCATTTACTATCCCCCCAGCGAATACAGATCCGAAAATTGCTTATCTCAATGTCGGATTTTGTTGTCGAACCCCTGCCTCACGGCAGGGTCTATATTGCTTCGGATGAATGTAACAAGGACAGTGAACATCAAAATCATGAGGGGCTAGCCCCAGTTCAATAGCGTCCTAAGCCGATTTGCAACTATGGGTACTTTTTGGTCAGTACCACTTTTGGCGGCCGTACATTCACTCGAATTCGCCAAAGAAAATCATATTGTTTAGCAGGAAACTGAAGTGATTAATTATGTCAGAAACTCAGCGGTCACAATAACACAACAGCCCTGAAACAGGGTTGCCCGACCTATGTTTTCATCATTCATGATGCGAAATGTTCACTACTTGGTGGCTCATCCCACTTAGTAAGTGGTTTATAACCCCAGTTATTAATGGGATAAGTAGGGTAAATCCACTTATAACTGGGGTTATAACCCACTTACTAAGTGGGATGAGCCACCAAGTACCAATAATATAAAGTGGGTACCAACGGACCCAACAAAGTGTGTCCTATTCGTCCAACCATTTTGGGCGCTGATGATTTTGAACCATTTTGGGAATCCCAGTTGGTATGTCACTGGCACAAGTTATACGTATATATATATACTGTATATATATATATATCTATAAATGGAAAGCCGGCAGCTAGAATACTTAAATAGTAGATATTGAGCACACTAACTATAAAACTGGGATGGAGACCCAAACAAGCGTCCGGTCTTGGTGGCCCATGAGCAACACCCCGTTCACCGTGTATAAAACAGGCCGTATAATAATTTGAAACATCTCTGTTGTATTGGTGAAACATCCAAGACTTCCAATAATTTGAAGTTCAAATTGCATCCAAATCATATTTACACAAAGCACCCCATATACCATGTACCATAAACACACTCCTTTGCGGGCTTGTGTGAAGATAAGGTACCCCATTCCATCCACTGGTACGTCCTGAGATGCCATTTTTTCACCTGCGGTTCCCCCTGCACTGCTTGCCGCCACGTGTCAAGGACTCGGCAAGCTCCTTTGCTTCTTTGGCTTCGAAGTCATCCTCAGCCCAGTGATATAGGCGATACCCTCTGCCAATAAAAAACAGGTTGCTAATATGGGAAATCACAATTTTCATAGGTAAATCATCTATAAACGGCTAACTGTCCATAGCTACATTAGTTTACTGGAGGGTAGGCTGTGATCATAGAAAAATGGCTGGCTGAAAAATCCTACATACATTTTTATAGATTATTGATTTCATTAACACTCTTATTTATAGGGATTTTTCCAGCTTGCCATGTTTGATTACCGGAGGGGTCCAAATAGAATTCATTGAGATAAATGTGGGCATCTCGGGGCTATAGTGGGGATATAGCTATAATGATTTATCTAGATACATTGCGCTCAGCACACCAAGAATGTTTTGTTTCCCAAATATACAGGGTGGAGCCCCCGACAAAAATAAGTTGTTTTATGTTGGTTTATACTAAGTTTATACCTAGAGTCTGGTAGGTATACCTATAGTTAATGCGGTTTAACATCCAACTTTTGGCTGGGGGGCATCTGTAAGAAATGATCCTTGTTGATTGGACGACTTTGCGTTGAACGCTTGGCACCTCAATGATCTAAAAAAATATACCACCAAAACACACAGCCATCATATCATGGTCTTACTTCAACCATCATACTGTTGATTACATCACGTTATATACCGTGATACCCCCAGTTTTACCCAACACACGTCCTTAAATGGTTTGTTAAACAAAAAAAACTATATATATATATATAGCTGGCGGTTTCACAGGTCTTTACTTTGAACCACATGTCTGGATATACCCAGTCATTATCATCCTGCCCCCATCATAGGATCGGTTTATGGGAAATTTATGGAAATTTTACAGGAACGCCCTATACTTCCCTGTAAAGCACATGGTTTCCGGTTACAGTAAGATTTTCCCATCAACCAATGAATGTTCCCCTGTTCATATCTCCACTATAAAATCCTATGATATCCACCGCTGCCGAGCCGCCCAGAGCTGCAGCGCTGTGCCAGCTGCTTCGCTCGCGCGGCTCAGCAGCAGGTCCTCCGATGGACCCAAGGTATAGGCCAGAAACGGGGAATTAGGCCAACAACAATTCGGGATTGACATTGTTTAACCGTTTGACATGAGATTTATCAACAAATAAATATTGCGATGTGACCAACAAATCTGGTCAGACATGATGAAAATTCGCCAGCAAGAATAATAACCAAATACTCTGCAATCCAAAACAAGAACATTGAGCATCGGACATTTTAAGGATCCATAATGATCAAACCATCCATGTTGGGGGATTTTCATTGTAATGGAACATAGCCAATTAAAATGGAATGAACTGGGGATAGCATAGGAAGTATCGGGGATTGATGGTGAAATCGCCACTTTACGTTGGTTGCATTCCCGTAGCTTTTGCCAGTGAGCTTCTCAAGAATTCAGTTGGGTTGTGGATTTTCGTATAAATCCAGCAGTTGCCACATGTTTTTTGTGGCTGATATAAAATCCCATATCTTTGTTTGTGCTGTGGGTTAAAATCTGCTGTTCCGATGCTGCTTTGTGAGTTAATTTCCCCCACACTATGTGTTGTGGATTGTACCTTTGCGGGTCAAATCCTCCAGTTTCCATGTAAGTTAATTTATCCAAATATATTTTCATTCAGTTTGTGAGTTAGTTTCCATGTCAATTCCTCCAGTTTCCATGTCACACTCTGGTTTTTTTAGCATAGCTATGGACAATCACCATTCTGGATAGGTAAATCATCCTTAGATGGACCATGTTCATCCATGTTCCATAGCTGTGTTAAATTGCCAAAGTAATCCCTATAGAACGGCTGTTTAAGAACGGGATTCCCAGCTGATGGATGATGAGAATTCCAAGGGAAACACCAGGCCACCAGGAAGCCCCCAAACTAATCATCAACCAACCATAATGACTCAATGATATTCCGATATTGTTCTTGCTTCAGAAAGTAATAGGATCGTTGATCCGATCAGCATCCCATTAGGATCTTATTCAAAAACAAAAACATCAACATATTATAAACATCCTATGGATCTATTGTAACCACTGCTGCCAGTTGATTCTTGATTTCCCATTACAGTAAAATCCTATAAACATCCTAGAAGCATCAGGTCATGTTTTGTTTAAACCTGGCCATGGTCAACTCATCGGACTAAACGGGCCATGGCTTCCATAGCAAACTGTTTAACTATCAAATGGTAAAAATCCTCAAGCAATCCTCTAAACTCGAAACATCGTATAAGATCTTATACAGATTTCTTCAAATTTCACTATCTCATTCAAACATATTATATGTGATGGCTAAATCCCATCAACATCCTATAACATATCAAATGGTAAACATCCCAGTTGTAAGTTGATTTATAAATTGTAGTTGATGTATAACCGTATCTAACTATAGATATACAGCTTGATTATTTCTATCACCCATACACCCATCAATTATTGTAGTTGTAAACCACGCTGGCTATCTATTTTTCCCCACCATGTTTGATGGCCAACTCCGTAAAACCTCCATGTTTCACGATTAAATCCTGTTCTATAATGTTATATAGATCCTTTAAACATTCTATATTTGATGGCAATGTATATATATATTACAATATACGATTATATACAAATACCATTAATAATCCAATAAACATTGGGTGTATTTTGTTTTAGCCTATGCCTATAAGAATCTTATACATATCCTATGAATTAATAAGAATAAGAAGACTATATACAGTAGTAAATAAATAAATACAAATAAATAAATAATCTCAATTTCCCATCTCCACGGTGAAATTTCATGAACATCCAGTAAACAAAATCTGAAAATCCTTTTATTTCAGATGGCTAACTCATGCTAACTCCCAAAGACCTCCATATTTAATGCTTGACTTCCATTAAAATCATTAATGTGGTTAAAACAATGCCATAAACCATGCATTTGGGAATGCTGAACATACCACCCATCAAAATGGTGATGACTGGGGAATGGTTTATTAATTTAACCACATCAAAATCATACACCCCCTTCCATATAGCCCATCCAATCAGCCAAACTCCGCGCCTGGAGCCGCTCCAAGCCCAAGCCCTGGAAGGCGTCCGCCAGGCGCAGCAGCATCCCTACGAGCCGTTTATGGATGGATGGACCGTAGACGTGCTGGAGTTTGACCATGAAAAAGTGGCCTTTAGCCAACATCAAGAACAAAATGACGTGGTTTTCCCGGCAAAAATGGTGAGTTAATATGACTTAATCATCAAAAAGTTGGATTTAACACAATCTCAGCCTCAAAAATGGGTCTATAAGTATGAAAAATGGATATTGAGCATCAAAAAGTCGGATTTTACTTTCAAAAGTTGGATCTAACCTTCAAAAACTTGGGTTTAACTGGTTTAACCATTTAACATGGAACTTGTTGCCATCGGAAACTATTAAGCATGGAAGTTTCTACCATCAAAAACTGGGGTTTAACTTTAAGCATCAAAAAATGCGATTAAATAGCAACAAAGAAAACATGTTCATAATCTATAATGGTTGGACCAAACACCTTATAAAACCGCCCATTTTGGGGGAATTGCCCATTGACATGTGGATTCCTTTATATACCGTTTTGAGGGATACGAACATCTATGAACATTTAACAAACAAATGGAACGGCAATAAAATTCCCAATTTATCCCAATTCCAGGTTTAAAAAACTGAGATATATTATTGAGATGAATTTCGAAAACCGAGCCTGTGACTCTTCTTGAGTGTCATGCAAACCTACACCGCTGCCTTTGCACTGGAGTTGTTTAAGCATTGAGGAACTGACAAAGGTCGTCCTACAAACTAAGCTGGAATATTTGGACAATTCTCTATTCAAGGCTCTAGGATCTACTCACTGGCGAACAAAAACCTGCCAGTAAAAAAAAAATACAAGGCTGCGACATGGCACACTTGGAAAATCCTTAAACATGTTGAACAAATAGATTATAGAAGATGATATTCCACCATCAAAGTCCAAGTTTCAACCCAATCACCAAGCATTTTCCAACCGTTCGTTCTTTTCTGGGTACCCAAATCAAGAGGCGCCTGAATGGAATTTCACCATGGTGGCAGCAACATCCAAAAATCGATTCACCTCAAACCAGAGCCCAAACAGCAGTCATGTGATGAAACTGGCTGTGCCGGCTGAACCCTTGAAATAAGGAATCTTGAAAGGGACAACATGCTCTCAGAGTTGGAGTTACCCCCACCAAAAAATGCACGTCAAATTTTGAACAGGTGTGTGTCAAACTTTGAACGTTAAACTTTGACAGTTTTTGAAGACCAGACTGGTCATGTCAGAATCCGTTGGTTTATCCAAGGAATCCAACGGTGACCCATGTCCTTCCCATTGTTTCACCCCGAAACTTGCTCTGAATGCCATTGCGAGCGACTAACGGTAAAGTTTTGGCGACTGGACATTGAACATCTTTGGCCGACATCCAGACAACTTCACCTCAGGAAGAACTGGGCGATTCAGAGAATTTTCTGGGCGACTGGTCACATTCAGACCCCAAACTGATGCAACCACTGAAATCACCCCGCCGGCGTGATGGAAAGGAATACGGATAATATCAATAATATCATTATAAATCAAATTGAACCAGTGACTCCTTATGACGTCCAAGATAGTTTGCATCTGCCAATGGCAGGGTAGCCAAATAGTGACAAAGAGCGGCGCTAGGAGACATAAATGGCGATATTTGGCGGTGTTTAGTTGATTCTAGAGGTGCTAATGCTACTTCAGCCTATCGGAAAAATGTTTGATGTATGTTGCAGTGTCCTTACCTAAACCTGTAGGATTTTGATGCACGTTGCAGATGCGTAAATATACGGGTGCCCAGAATTGGTTAATGGTATGATGGTACAACAAAAAATATGCTGACTATGCTGACTATGCTATCAAGACAGAGGGTACATGGAGCAATCCTTCTAAACAAAAACAATGATAATTACTGTACCTTACTTTGAGTGATCCCCACCACGACACAGTATTCTGGCATAGTTTCTGACATATCATTTGGAAATGGCATATATAATCGTATAATATCATATATAATTACTCTGACAGTCTATCTGGCATTCTTTCTGGCATTAAATGTCCGGCATCTATTGTGACATACTTTCTGGCATCTATTCTGGCATTCTATCTGGCATCTTTGCAGACATTCACTCCGGCACTCTGTCTGGCATTCTCTCTGGCAGGCGTGCCCAGCTGCATCCGGAGCTTGCGGTAGGGTTCGGGTCCAGGCGTGCCCTCAGTCACCACGAGCTGGCAGAGGAAGAAGAAGGAAGAAGGAAGAAGAAAGAAGGAAGAAGAAGGAAGAAGAAGGAAGAAAAAGGACGAAGAAGGAAGAAAAAGGAAGAAGAAGGAAGAAGAAGGAAGAAGAAGAAAGAAGGAGGAAGAAGGAGGCAGAAGGATTTGCACCTTTGTTACAATCTATATAGAGACCCTCACCTGGCAGGTGGGGAATTCCACAATCCCAACCAACATCTACAGTGAGTTCATCCGGTTGTATCTCCTTCTCTTGCAACCAATATCCCCAACTGTTCTGCCATATTCACATGTATTTACTGCATATCAGTAGCTAAATTCCATTTTTGGATGGCTACCGTACATCCCCGATCCCCGAAATCAGGGAGCACATGGGTCACATGGCAATGAATGGGTCACATGGGTCACATCGGTCCCATGTGACCCGCTGGCGCCCCCCGTATACCCGGCCTGCTTCCGTGAGTTTCACGGAGATCCGCTCAGGCTCCACGGTCTGGCGAAGCTGGGTGGGAGGGTATTTCGTGCAGGAGTGGTAGCAGGAATGATGTTCTGAATAAGTAAGGTGGATAATTATCTTCTGAATATTTTCTGATGGTGGTAGTGTCCACAATATCCCTGAATAAGGATTGAGTTCTCGAGTAGCAGTACGCTCAAGCTCACGAGTAAGAAACAACCTGAAAACGGCCTCACGGCCACATTGATACTGCCTAGCGGCCTAGCGGCTTGCTGAAAAGGAAAACTTATCGTAGCGATGTCAGGACATCCTGAGATGTTCAATCCTTTGTTGCTGAAACCCATCATTTTCGAAGACACTGACATGAATTCAATAAGTTGTCTTGGGATGTCTTGGGAAAAACCAAAGTTTTGTTGATTAGATTGATTAGATCTCCATTTCACTTGGAAGACATCCTCAGTTTTCCCAAAGCTTTGGTGGATAAAGCATGGATAAATTACCATTTTTACAGCAGCCGCGGCCGCCACGTTGCGTTTCGCGTTTGGCTCGTCCCGTTGCCACACCCACCAGATGCGCTCGCCTGGCAGATGCCCGAGCCCGAAGAGGTCTCTACAGCGAGCCCCGGCAGCGCAGGGAGGACCTCCAAAAGGGGGAATCGATGTCGAGCTTCATCCCCAAAGTTATATAAAGCCTGTGTAGTGAAATAAAAAGGTTATGCGATGTTATACGATGTTATATAATGTTGTACATGAAGTCTACTATTCCGTTTTTATAAGTTCTATCGCTTATATTGAGTTAAATTCATTATAAACTGACTTAGAACTGGTAAAGGAGTCCGGATCAAAGTCATGGGGTTGAAACTGATATGGAGCAAACCACCAAGGAGTATCCCCACTGGACCCAAATTTGAATTATAGATCCAATATGATCCAATATGCAGGGTTTCATTTGGCTGGTATTGAACATTGGGAAGGGATTCTGCTGGTGATTTGACAACAAAGACGGGAAACAAGCTGCAATCAAAATAGGGATCGATCAGATTCATGACCATCAGAATGGGGATATCCTGGCGGATTTCACCAGCAAGCTGTGTCCATGTCACAGTACCAAGCCAAAATGGGGATACGATTGCGATATACAGTAATCACAATTATAAAACAAAATGGTAGCAATTCCGATATTCCAATTTCAGATGACTAGTATTGACTAATCTGGTGAGATGTTCTTTAAACCTTGGAGAATTATCCTATACAACAGTAGTGATTGCTGACCTTCGTTGGGGTCAACAAACGTTGACGGCTACTTTTCCATCGTTGTTTTCTTCACATCCAGGTTGAGTTCATCCGTGAGTCTCGTGGCCAAGTGATCTTTCTCAAAAACTTTACAAATGCCAGTGGGCGGAATATATACAACAGGTACGGGTAACATGTTTCATCTTGATTTTTGATCTTGATACACGCACTCTCGTTGGAAAACCGCTTCGGCAGTGGAATTACATAACTTGCCGTCACGAAATGGATTGTATGTCATAACGTGTCATAATCAAAGTTCAGTTGTTCATTTTGCTTTATGAATAATCCACTCTCTGATGTTTCCATCCTGCCCATCTGCACTTCTATTTATGTTGCCATTTGATTTGGAAAATCAACTATTTTCTCATCGTTGGTGATTTCATGCCTTCTATTCTTGACTTCGCACCTAACATCTTCATTGGCCTTCTTGCTCTTTAAGGTGTTCAAAGATTGAATTCACTTGCAGTCCCTTGCATTTGTTGAAATAATATGAAATAATCTTTAAATTTGAAGTCTCGACATTTAACAATTTGAGATATCCTATATCATATTCCAATGCTTTGATGCCTTGGACTTTGGTGCTGCTGACTGAGAACAAGTTGCTGTAGTTCTTGAAGGCAGAGTCAAATTGTTCATTGGCGACGGTTGCTTTGGACTTTGCTGTGTGCCTGTGAACATCCTGTTCTTGTGCAAATTGACCCATCTAATGGCTCTCTTCCAACTTCATTTTGTGTAGTCCATTGCGTGTCTGATATGTGGACTTTTGTTCTTCAACCTGTGCAGATGAAATCCCCATTTTATGCCCATCGCAGGTGCCCTTGCGAGGAAAGGCACCTCCTGCAGAGCCTCGCGCCGCAGGAAGGCACGGTTTTGCCCTTGGCTCAAGGGCCCCCACAGCTGAACCTTCGCGCGGCAATGCGAGGTGGGCCAAATGCCTTGGGGGGGCTGAAACTCCAAGTTCCAGCCTGCATAGATTAATAGATTCGGTAGGTAGGCAGGCAGGTAGGTAGGTAGGTAGGTAGGTAGATAGCTATAGATAATGCATGGTAGATAGATAGATGTCATGTTGAAGGAATCAGTGCTGATGTCAAGGTTCAAACAAAATTACACTACTTAAGACATGACAATGACACTGCCGGTGAATCCATCCGGAAACAGTTTTTGGAATCCCCAAGACCTACCTTTTGATGTGGCAGGCAATGTCTCGAAAAAGGAATTGATCCCGCCAACAAATGAGCAGTGAGCAAATGTAACTGGGCTATGGAGATGTATTTTCTGTATACCCTCCGGTAATTTAACATAGCTATGTAAAATTGCCGATTTGTACTTGATCAAACCTGTGAGTGTCCCCGGCCGTTGGTGTACCCTCCGGTCATCAAACGTGGCCAGCTGGGAAATCCCGAACTAAATCAAGGTTTATGGCTAGGGAATAAACATATAAATTATGGTGGATTGTCCATTGCCATTTTCGATTACCCAAGGGTACATGGCACAAATACCCCATTTGCTTCATTCCACTTCTAGAAATCGAACATATATGCAATAGATCCCTATATTTGTCCTTAAAGCATATTCCATAACATATCCAATCATTATGATACCAATCATTTTCCTATAAATTGGATCTGTTCCCCACTTATTGATGGCCTACCCACCAATTCTTCATGGCCCATCTATACAAGGTGGCACCCCCGAGTTGAACCCGTGTGTTTCTTGGTGTATAGTGCCCCCATGCAGCAGTTCGATTGGGGGTTTCCATAGTCATGGGGGTAGCCCAATCGCTGGATGGTTTTTGTTGGGGAAAATCCTACTAACATAGATGATGACTGGGGGTACCCCTATTTCAGGAAACCCCCATTTATCATAAACCCCAGTCATCAGAGTTATAAACCAGCACAAACCAGCTTAGCTAACGAGCTGGGTCACCACCTTGTACCCAAGTCATATCCCATTATACTCCCATCAACTGCTGTTTCATGCTGTTTCAACCCCTACTTCCCATGAAATCCCATAGTCAGTGAAAGTGGCTTAAGGAATCTCATGAAATACATCCCAATTCTATTCCACTCAATTCTTTTCCATTATCTATAAGAGATATATATATATATATTATATATATATATATAAATGGGCAAATAAATAAATAAATAATAAAATTGTATTTATTTATATTTAAAGCACATCCCAATGTATCTTGCTTTTAAATCCCTGATTTCCTCATGATATCGCCAGGGCAATCGCGCTCAGCGCCTCGTGCATGTCATCCTCCACCCGATAGCGCAAGACCACGCCGGGCCCGAAGCTGCTGAGGACGCAGGTCCCTAAGGCGCCTCGGAGGGAAAGAGATGGATTCTGTAATGGTTTGCAAAATGGTTAAGGTTGATAGTGATTGATCCATTAATGGTTTCTATAATGATAGTGATTGATATATGTGTTCGTTATATGTTCATCTATATATATGTATATTTATACATCTATTGGTTTGTATAATTGTGATGTGTATATGTATACGTATACGTATACGTATATATTCATATGGCATATATGGCTATAACATGCTATTATCTAATTAGGGTCATGGTATCAACAAAAAATCGAACTAAATTGCAATATTTGTGGGTATCCCGGTTTCTGGACAAATCGAACTTTGCCGAAGGATACATCTCCATAGAACCCCTCACACTTTTCAAATTATAACCATGATATCATCTAACGTGTTTATAATCATTGTATTACCAAGTAACCGTTACAAACCAAATATACCCATTATTATAATCCCCTTAGATTTGTATACTCCCTCTTACACCCATTATAGATCATTATAGCACATTCATGTACATTCATCATATAATCCTTTATATATATATCCATTTACCTATTCATACAACATGATGTCACCACTGAAAAAAACTCCATATGAATGGTCCCGGCAACCCAGCAACCATCCCCATAGCCCATCACCAAGTGTATACCCACCAAAAATATACTCACTATATACCCATTATATACATTACATATATAATTATGATGATGGGTTATATAATGTTGTATAATGTTGTATACCCATTATATCATCCCCATTAAAAAACAACATTTAATATAACCCATATAAGCCATCAGCATATCCAAGTTTTACACCCCCCTTAGGCCCTTCGTCCACCAAGGCGCACCAGGAACTTCGCCGCACCTCCTCGGGTCGTAGCGCCACCGTGGACGTAGCGCACTGTGCGTCCGACGCGGTGGAGCTGTCGCTGTCGAGCAACACCTGAGATCAGGACGCGGATCTACTTGGTGGTTCATCCCACTTAGTAAGTGGGTTATAACCCCAGTTATAAGTGGATTTACCCTACTTATCACATTAATAACTGGGGTTATAAACCACTTACTAAGTGGGATGAGCCACCAATTAGCAAGTGGCTAAGAATCTAGGAAGCCATGTAACTGGGGTATCTTATATATATATGTATGTGTGTGGTCATTATATGGGAATATATGGTATAAATTGGTGTCATATGGATTAATATGGTTATAGTTATAATCTGGGTATAATATGGTTATAATATAATATAATCCACATACAAGCAGCTTATAATATATATATATATATATATATAAATATGTGTGTATATGCTTATATAATTTATGATATATATGGTTATATGATGTCATATGATGTTATATGACACACTTACGAAGAGTTCCAGTATGTTCCAGTTTAGACCATTTTAGAACCATAGCTATAGGGGCCCCATATCCCAACTTACTGTATGCGAGTAATGGCCGTGATGAAATATCCCTGTCCAAGTTTGAAACTTACAGCCCCGAGCAATGCCTTTGGTGTAAACCCCGTACAGTCTCGTTCACAACTTTCTCCATGGACTTGTGCCGTAATTACTCTCGGAAGTAAGTTTGAAATGCTGAGAAATGATGAGTACATTAGGAAATGATCTCCGAACACATGTTAGTGGTTACAAAACCCTTATAATTTGACACGTAAACATCCCCATGAATCGGGACATGACCATCGGACTTTAAAAACCACTTGTTTGGAAGCTTTCGCGAGGATGCTTTTCGATTTGTCTTTTGCGCAACTTTCGCCGAGCTTTCGCCAATGTGGGTTTCAGCTTTCGCGGGCATAACTTAGTTTAAGCACAGGTTTTCTCTCGACATCACAGTTTTGAATGCTGCTCAACTGTACCCAAAAGGATGGGCAGTTCAACATCAAAAAACTGGAAATTTCATGGCTTCAACATCTGGACAAATTACAATAATCCCATCCCCCAAATGGCTAAGCAGAAAACAGAAACCCATGGGGACCCATGGCCATGGCCATGGCTTGTCCCATCCCCCGTTCCTCTCATTAAGTAATGGTTTCATAGAGATATTTGGGACATTTTGGGACCAAAGCCGCCCCTCCATTTGTGATTGGACTTCTGCCATGATTGAACTGACAATGCTAGTTTGGGCTATGAAACGCCGATTTATGATAATTTTTGGACATATTTGGAACTGGAAAGGGTCCATCAACGTTGTTGAAACCTTTCCAATCGAATTGGGTTGTCATATTTCATTGATTATCTAGATTGCATATCGTAGTCATTCACAAGTCGGTATGTCCCACACTAACCTTCGTGATGTCATGTCTAGCTTTATATCCACATTTCTTGCTGCTTCTTCGATCTTGATGTCTTATTGGCTTGATTCCCCAATATCATCGACCACCAGCCAGCAATCTCGCATTCTGGCTGGTCCCCGTTGCTGAAATCCCCAACGATCTCAACCTTTGTTGCATGTTGTTGGAATGTGTTGGCATCTCATCACCGGCCAAATCCCACAAACATTGCTCAAACATCAACATGTTTGAGAGCTAAAAACGCCTAAAAGACACAATCAAACACACATTCACACACACAAAAACACAAATGCAACAACAAGACAAAACCATCTGACCCACAACAAAACACATGACCATCTGACCCATCTCCAGCTCCCGTTCTGCCTCCAACTCGTCAACCGTCTCCTTGCAGCAAATGCCCCAGCGCCCGCAAGGGGTCTCCACATAGCGGCCGCGCCACGGCATCGATCCCGCCATTGCAGCAGAAAGCGGAAGACGCGATCGCTGGGTGTTTCGGTGGGACTGGGCCTGGGGTTGGGGGTAGACGAATGGTGCCGAAACAACGCAGATGGCGATTTCTGCCTCCTTGATCCTCCTTGAACATATTGCATGGACAACTTCATCCCAGGCAGGATATGAAAGGAATGATAAACGCTCCTTGACAAGAATATATACGTACAATACAGTTTGCGCTCTGGGGTTGAACATCACCTACGTAGAACCCAAACTTGGCTTTCCAGTGACGACTGACAAGACTGAAATGGATTACAAAGCTACTAACTTGGGTTGAACTGAGTGTGACCTTAGATGACCTTAGTAACTTGTGTAATCTTGTGTATATCACCTTGATCTTGCAAGGTCGAGACGTCCTGTCATGCAGCTTTTACCAAGCTGTTCAACTGAAAGCGCTGCAAATTCTCGACTAGCATTTTGCTGACATGATGTTGATGTATCACTTATTCTCCTGTACTTGTAAAGAAGTGGGTGTTCCCTAAGACTCCACAATCAACAACCATCTTTTGACGATCACTTCACTTCCATTGTGACGCATGGAAAATCTCGAGCCAGCCGTCAGGAGCAATCATCACATGGGTGGTCATCCCTCTTCGGAACTTCCTCGGGCAAAAGCGGCAGGATCCCAAGCAGACTATCAGACTTCTCCGAGCAGAGTACGATGACAGCAAGGCAAACAGCAGCTTGAAGCACAGATCTGTGAGTCCCTGGGTCCCTGATCTTCCAAAATAGTTCACCAGCTGCAAGGTTTCTCCACTTCGATGTCTGTATGGGTTCAAATTTCGAGGCCCATATAACCACGAATGGATTGCTCACCTGTAGCTTGAATCGTACTATGTCCATATAATATATATATATATATATCATAACATACAATTATATATATATATACACACATACGTAATAATCTATTGTGTATATATATATATATATATATGTATATATCTGTATGTCTTTTCGCGTTCTTTCCATAGTTTGTGCTCGAACTCCTCGTGTTTGTTAATTCAAACATCCACATGTTCAAGGGCCTAAACTAAATAAAACCCGCTCAATCCGTATTCCATTCTACTGGCTGGTTCACATTCCCAGACTGGATAATCCCCAATATTGGATAGTAGAGTATAACCCCCCGGCAACCATCAGTTGGGGTCTTGAAGACTGCTCAATTAGTGTATGGGCTCTGGTCATCCATCCCATTTCATTATATGAATCCTGATTGGAATGGAATTGATGACATTCCCCTGAAATCGGGATACCCTCTGGTGTCATCAAACACGGCTTGCTGGAAAATCCACCATTTAGTTGGAAGTGTTTCTCAGCCATAAACCTCCATTTGTAGTGGATTCTCCCATGAAAACCTCCATTTGTAGATATGTGTTTCCCACTAAAACCTCCATTATCAAGATGATGTTCCCATTAAAACCTTCATTTATAATTACTGTAACATTTATATATAATATTATATATACATTATATTATATATATATATATATATTATATACATATTGTATATATATATATATATATATTATAAACATATTATATATATATATATATATATAAATTATATATTATAGGCTATAGATGGCTATAGGGATATTCCATTGCCATATTGGATAATGGCACAAAGCGTTCCCCATTCAGTGACTTGACCTCTGTGTAGTAGTCCTCTGCATCATCGACCTCGAGTGGACATTCGGTGGAACACAGGAGAAATGGATATGTCTACCTTGAGAAAACAGAGAGATTGAAATGATATACAATATTATACAATATTATACAATATTATACAATATTATACAATATTATACAATATTATACAATATTATACAATATTATACAATATTATACAATATTATACAATATTATACAATATTAT
>Ga0126342_10009079_pt1 | contig 17811 bp, 18 predicted proteins | sample Cyp1metagenome_FD_92528 | JGI IMG/M metagenome (GOLD analysis project Ga0126342, IMG submission 92528) | Coral microbial communities from Lord Howe Island, Old Settlement Bay, Australia - Cyphastrea 1 metagenome | ecosystem: Host-associated > Invertebrates > Cnidaria > Coral ... | reverse complement strand
CGCTCTCTGCGCGACAGCGGTTCCTGGTTCTGCCATGCTTTCAAGGATTTAGCGCTTCACTCGGGCAAAAAAAATGGCTACCATTAAAAACATCGTTCTAGACAACCAAAAACCGCTATCTTTGCTAACTTTTTTGTATCTTTTTTTGACGTATGTGCTATCTCATGTTATATCTCCCTAGCTATTGATATAAATTCAACATGACTTATACAAGATAGCCCCATTTATAAATATACTTAACCCATGTTATAACATTATATAAATATAATTACAATATATAAAATGATAGATATGTCAAGGCACCTCATTGTAGATAAACCATAAATTCTCCATGCTATCCATAGATTAACCATAGATCCTCCGTATTATCCATAGATAAACCATAAAATTCTCCATATTAGCCATAGATTAATCATAGATCCTCCATATTATTAACCCATAGATTCTCCATATATTGTTGCAATGATATGTTACTAGGACACCAGCTCGGATGCCGCCTTGCCTTCGCTTGGCCTCGCCTTTGGTGGATCCGGCATCGCCCAGGCAGGAGGCCTTGGCAACTTGCGCGTGCACGGTGAGCATGTGGGGGTTCTCTCACCAACAAATCATGACAGACCTATATACATAACAGGATCAAGTATGGTTTATCTATGAATAGAACTAAGCGACAATATGTGGTTTCTTGGCTTGTGCATCGCTAAAAGCTGACAATACCCAATCGCCTATCGTGGTCCAAAGAGGCCCCCAAACCCCAAGGCGTTAGGAGCTGTCGGAAAATTTTCTAAGCGATGAGATATCAAACAGGATATCATAGGATAGAACTAATGCACGATATCATATCTGGGTGTGTCTGCAAATAAGGTATACCCCCAAACAACATTTCAAGTTGGGACAATATGATTCCCCTTAAGGGGTATGTTAGTCTCAGATAAACCCATACCTACAGGGGTCGAAGAATTTTGACCCATACACGAACTGTGATTGTACGTGATCTCATATCCCCGGAGTAGATATGGAGATGCCCTGATGTCAATGTCAGATTTTCCGACCTTAGGGATTAAATCAAAAAAAAATATTCCGAGCAGTACCCGTATTCCTGCGTAGTGGTCGCACCCAAAAGAGGACATCATGCCAAATAGGGTTGGAAGATGAACCATTTTTAAAACCAACGAACAAATACAATAAAAGATACCTCCACACATCACATACGCAAATGTCACGGCAAATGAAACCTAGCGGATGCTGATGTTATCTTAATTATCAATCACCATCCCAGGTGCACCATAGTTAATAATGAGAAATGATAAATAGTTATACCTTTTTCGCTCGTCTTCCAACATGCCTCTTCGCATGCATAATTATGATCATGTGTACCATTTGAACAGATAGTTACCAAAAGTTCACATTGATAGTCATGAACCATATGGTTCATGATATTTTCATATGTTGCCCCACTAGTCCATCCCGCAGATGTGACAACTTCTGTGCTGCCTCATTGGTGCCAACCTTTTCTTCCGGCACTGGCGGCACTTCACAAATGGCCCAAGCGAGAGAAAGCCATCAGGGCGACGATCACGCCGAAGAGGTTCGTGAAGAAAAAGGTGCCGACCTTCGTGACAACGCAGCGGCATGGCACACGGCATAGCCTGCCAGTGCTATGATATATGAAATACAGAGACATATCACACACGCACACACATATATATATATATATATAAAGATAGATAGATAGATAGATAGATGGATGGATGGATGGATAGATAGACAAATAGATAGATAGATAGATAGATAGACTATACATAATGTATCATCTATGTATAATATAGAGAATGGCTTTCCTCATCAGTATGAAACACCTCTCAAACGAAAGCATAGAATGCTTGGGTTTTAGTGTTGGAATTGTGATATACGCATGTAATATATGTAAATAGTTATAGTTATATGCACATATAGTTATATACACATATTGGCCATGTGATCATATACCAGAATTGGACTTGAACCGGATTTGATAGACACCATAACTTAATAATCTCTCTGGACATGGGTCCGGGAGTCCGCTCCAAACGACATCATGCCGTTTGGATAACTTGGTGGACCGAATCTCCGCCATAGTCCGGCGTCTCTGGGACCCCAGGCGCCAACATAATAGAAATGCCAGGCTGAGGCGACCTGTGCTGAAACTGGACCAGGACAAAGAAAGCGGAATCGCTCGTGTGTTATGCATTCGTTGCTCGTGACATCTTCTACTCAAACAGCAACCAACATTAATATCATTATATAATCAAGAAAACAATGCAGTAACTCAGTAGTATAGAAACACATTTTTATAGTGAAATACATATCCCCAACAAACTTAAGTCCTTTTTTCCAATCGTGGTATACCAACAGATCCAACAGCACGGTTCTGTTGGGGGTGCAGTCCAGGCCCAAGCGCCAACTTGGAAGGCTGGGAAATCCTAAAAAAGGAGATGCTTCGGAAAGCTGGGAAAGTCATCGATGTTTGATGGGAAAATTATCTATGACTACAAACATCTATAAACTTATAGATGATTTTCCAGATGTTTTCCAGGGGATTTTCTTTTTTGCCACGATGACTGGAGGGCAACTCTGGCCTTGGTGTTAATCATCGCCAGTGGATCTTGAAGCCAAGTGAAGAGCAAGGGGTGTTTAGCCTCCAAAAACCACCGTGCCACCGCACCGAGAAAAACTGACAGTTTGACCCTGGAGCGTTTGGGATGGCTTTAATTAATTAGAGGGTAAATGTCCCACAACAGGCAAGGACATCCTCAACTCACTTTCTGAATAGCGACTCGATACTATGGACTATGGAGGAGTGGGTATGATACAAATGTCCTATGGAATCATCAAAGGAGTCTCCAACATTGGAATGGTACCAGTGGGAGGTCTTAAAACTCGATCATAGCAATGTTTTTTCTTTCTGTTTGGTGATGTTTGTAGGACATTGAAGGCAAATCATCTGGCTGGATGACCGACGAAAACATGTTGAGATCAATATTTGTTTACTATGGGAATGTTTAAAAACACCTTTGAAACAGAATGGCACCTCAATGTCAGCCAAAAATTGGAGGCATTCTACCATTTGCAATTGGAAGTATCACCGTTTTCGGGACCCCCCTCATTCATGAACGACCCCACCAATTCATGTTTGTCCGGGGTTGACATTAACTATAGAACTGTGGACCCGCATCCAAAGCCACCTTGATACCGAAAGCTGCTTCCGCTTGCTTCACAGCTGACATGAAATGCTGCTGCCTCTCCTGAAGCGAATTCGGTCAAACTCCGGAGAGGAAAAAAACAGCGCAGTTCGTCACAATTAAGGTATTTAAATAGGGGTATATATATAATATAATAAAAGGTAATTACTGCCATATATTTATATAATTTAAACATTGTTTCAAATACGTTGAATGAGGTAACATAAGCCTACTGCAAGCAGCAAAAAGCCTGTGTTATTGGGAGCACGCACCTTGCACTTTGGACTGGCGCACGAGCAGAAGGTCCGACAGTGCCAAGCATGGCAAATAGACATCCACAAGCAAAATCTGACAGTGGAAATCTAAAGTCAACAAAGAACAGTCGTTGCATATGATCTTATCGCCCGTAGTTTTCAAGACATTGCAAACAAATGCAACAAAAAAAAACATGGTGCAAAAACAACATCATCCTGTACATTCGGACATCAGGAGGCGCAAAACGAATGAACGCGACAAAAGTTCTGGCCTGGTCCATGTAGCGAAGCCCGGAACGAGCATGAATGTTCGCATACCTTGGCAACACGACCCCCATCCAGTGAGAAATTGATCATCCACTTGGGCAATCGGTAAAAGCCAAAAACCGGTTCAAAGCCTTCCTTGCGTCAGATTTGAATGATTTGCTACAGTAAACCTTGACCATATATAACAATTCCCAAATCCGGAATTGAATACCAACCGGCAACTAAACATGGCAATGACAAATCCTGCATAAATGAAGTTTTTAATGGGAGAAGTATCTAAAATCTATACATGGTGGATTTAAAATTGCCATGTTTGATTACCAAATGGTATTCCCCATAGATCAACTCTCATTGCTTCGTTGATCAGTGAGGTTGGCCCACAAGTTGACGCCAAAATCCAGTGGCTTGTTCTTATTTTCCACATCAGAATGTCATCCCATATCATCCCATATAACATGCCCATTAAATGCACTAAATGCTCATTAAATGCTAATTTCTGTTGGGGGCACTCTGAATTTCTGATCAATCAACAAGGATATAAACCATCTTGAATCACGTTCATATATGGAATATTATGGAAATCTTGTGGGCATATCACAAGAATCATTGTTTTCCCAATTTTTACTAGCCATTCTTGGGAGTAAACCTTCCCCCCAAAGCTCCATCAGGGCACTCGCCGCAGCGAAAGAGGCCATCCCGTTGGTTACAGCAATTGGTGCCCACAGCCCAGAAGTCGTAGGACCTGAGTCTTCGGCGAGTTCCAAGCTGGAAAAAAAGAACCTCGAAGAATTAAAGGGTAGAGGCGAATTTTAGAGAAATGATTGGAATCAGATACCAGTCACTTTTTGATACCCTACAACATTGTTAAATTATATATATATATAACTTGAGTCTCAGGTGGTTCCATGTATTTAGCTGGGTAGAATACCCTCATCTATCTATTTCTCCCTCTCTCTCTCTCTCACAATTTAACTGATTGCCATGGAAAGTTATCACTACTACCCTCTGGTAAACAAACATAACTATGGAAAATCACTATTTTTGATGGGTAAATCAACTATAAATGGCAATTTTCAATAGCAAACTGTTGGTTTACCAGAGGGTAGGGCTTCACCCTGGAACCAAAGTGGTCATGGCTTCCAGTTTAGAAACATCATGAGGATTTAATCAGCATCCGGCGAATTATGGGCTTAGCCACAGATTCAGCAACTGAAATGCCGTCAAACGTTGCATGAAAAGGGAAACATCCCCAAAGCCATGGAACCCCAAAGGGGTTCCATGGTGTACTTCAGAGCTATATCTGGATGTGCATCCCGATATAGAGGGAGTTAATCATATGCCCCCAGTGGTCCTCCAGTGATATTATGAACCAGATGTGGTTTCGATCGCTGTTTCCCCCCAGCTCCATGGGTCCCGCACCCACAAGTTCACAGAATACACCAATCCTAAGCCTTTTGTGTGTATATATATAATTAAACATAAATAAATATAATATATATATATATATTATATATATACACAGTATATATATATAAATATATATATATATATATATAAATATACATATAATATGGGAAAAGCCACTCAGGGCACTGAATTTTCCGCACCATCTCTCAGCAAGTCGTGAAAAAAATCAGGCCCTGGCGCCAGTTCGATGTCGCCATGAACAATTGGCGCCACGCAATACCTGGCAGCGATGAATGGTAAGATATGGCACATGTAGGCGTAAATATCCATGGTCCCTGTAATGTCAATATATATATATATAAATATAAAAAGGCAATTCAGTATAGTTGATATATATATATAGATTAGTGAGGTCAATGTATATATATATATATATATTATATACACAGTTGGCCTTTCTGGTTTAAAGTGTTTGCGCACAACAATAAAATACACAACTGGGTATTCACATGTATTAGATGCAAAGCAATGAAGAAACATGATGTGATGTACATCCATTTCACCACGGCACTCTTCAAAGTTGTGAAAGCTCATAGACCTCGGGATCCAAGTCCAGCCGGACAAACCAGCGGGCGGGAAAACCAGAGATGATCAGGCAGCCCGCCCCAGAAATCGACCATGATGATCTATGATACCATCTGGTTATGACTAACAGTTTGCCATGGTATAGATGGCCCATAGAAATAGATGGTTTACCTATTAAAAACATATTAAAAATTGTGATTTTCCATGGCTATGTTAAATAACCAGAGGGTAACTATTGAAAACTGACAACAATCAATATTTCATAGCTCTCTCCCTCCCTCTCTCTCTCTCTATCTGCTCTTGAGGATTTGGATGTTGCTATGGGAAATGGGCCGTTCTCCTTCTGAGAATGATCTACTAGGATCTGTTGAATGTTCATGAAGGGCAAGCAGGACTAGCCGCTAGCCGATCATCCAGTCATCACTGCGTGTCTTTCATGGCAGAAAACCTGAGTTCAAGGCTTGGAAAGGTCCAATTTGCTGCCAGAAGAGAAATAGACTCTTCCAGCATCCTGCCATGTGGAGTTGAGCCTGGATATATGCGATAAGATGCAGGATATGCTAAAGCAAGGTTTCTAGGGGGTGTTGAATATCTTAAGATTATCATGAACTCTATCAACTCCACCTATTGACCAGTCGTGGTACAGAAAACGCTCCGAGGAGAGAAGAAAGTGACCAGTAGGGTCGGGTGTACGAAGAGCTTAATGATAATTAAGAGTGCCCTAGGGTAAACTAACATAGATGTGTAAAGGCTATGGTTTCCTTAAACAACAATCTACAAACAGTGGATTTTCCGCGTCTATGTTTCCCCCAGGCTACGTCTCAGGCCACCTTTTGTTCGATCCTTTGGGGTCAATTTGCGGGATGACACACGGCCCCCCGTCTACAGACATACCCTCTGGTGATGACTAACAGTTTGCCATGGTATAGATGGCCCTAATCGAAATAGATGGTTTACCGAACTTAAAAATGGTGATTTTCCATGGCTATGTTAGTCATAACCAAATGGCAATAAAAATCTCCCAGCTGGCGCTCCATGATCTCTTGTCCCTTTTGCTTTGCCGGATCGACCGCCTGGGAGGAAGCCGCGGGGAAACGGAGTAGAACGATATCCCTTCATGGAGTACACATCCTACATGATTCAGGGTGAGTGGAAATGAGTGGAATCTGTGGTTTCAACAACCTATCCCAAAAATATGCAGGGGTCATCATCCTAGGTAGGTGTCGAAGTAAACTCCATCCAGCTTTGGTAATGTTGGACAAGGAGGGAGTGAATACTTGAACTCTTTAAAGGTTGTCGGCAACCAAAATTTCTATGCAGATCATGCAGATCTGTGACAGATGCAGAAGCAGGGGCCATGGGGGTTTACCATCGCTTACCAGCTAGACACATTCTATCGATTGATATCCTGTGACCCTTCACTGTAAGTTCAGGCCGCACAGGGAGAGACAATGGAACTGCCAGTCTAAGATAAAGTAACATCATCCTGGGATGCAAGCAGAATAGCTGCTCATGCTCTGGAAGTTGAAGGCTGCCTGCGCAATGAGGAGCATGGGAAGCGAAAAGCGACGTGGTGCAGGTGACAAGGGGGTAAACCTTCAAGCAACAGGAGAAAAGGCAATCTTCCAAAACAATCAAAAACATACCACTATAATCCACTATCCTAGTAGGATTCGACCTAATTCTACACTGTTTGTTGGGGAGTGTTGCTCTAAAAGCTACCACTGGGCCACTGCCCGGCCTCCATGGTGTTGTGGAAGAGGTAATCTCCAAGCGCCGCACCGAGCAATGAGGCTAAGGCAAAGCTGATTGCGAAGAAGGTGTACCTCCAGAATCTCATGGGGAAAAACCATGGGAAGCCGCTCCTTGGGCGTGAAGGCCCAAGGGGGCCCAATGGATTCCTGAACATGTCCAAAAAAAACACCTGTTTGGACGCTGCGAATTGAGATTTGAACTTCAGTTTGTACAAACTGATAGCGGTGAAGCAGTGAGGGAACGAAGGAAAACAACTTGTGATGTTCAGTTGGAAGACATTTTGAGCGCAGTCTGTTGAATACCGAATTCATAATTTTGTGGTTTAACCCTTTTCACCCCGGAAATAGCAATAGTCATTCATTAACATTTAGATTCATCACATGTAGGGATGGAATGAACATATTCATTGGTAACATATCTCTTGGTTGTACCACACACACGTACACACAAACATATTGCGAATATGTGTATCATATATCATGCTTATAAAGGGGGTAAAACAATGTCATAAACCACCCATTTGGGAATGGTTTATACCACCAATTTATGGTGAATTTGGGGACGTTTTTTTAAAATCTGAATCACAGAAACTCCGTGCATAATGGGTGGGCACCACATGGGCTGCCCTGCGACTTGACGGTTGCAACGGCCCAGCACATACCTGGCAGGGGCCTCTGACATTAATTTGTCCAGACAAGATTGATCAAATGAATGGAATGGATATGGATCAACCTCTGATAAAAAAAGCAAGTAACTACAGTAGTCACATGATTGAACCGTTGTAATTCACAGAATAATTTTCACGTCCTTGAGGTGAATCATGAAAAGTGAACGGAACCATTATATCATACTGTACATACTTGTCGGTCGTACTTTCTGGCAATATATCCCCGAGTTTGCGCTCATGTGTAGATGATTTTCCGATCAAGCATGTCGATCCACATGGCCACCTTTGATTATCAGAGAGCAAACAATCACTCACAGCCTGCTTATGACAATGTTCATGAGGATCCCAGCTGACACCAGACCCAAAAATGCAACCCTTCCAACACCCTAAAGAGATCTAACATGTTTCAGTCATTGCTTCTGGCTATAAAACCCTCAATTACCCTTGGAGGTGCTTTTTGGGGCCCTTTTAAGAGGCCCTTTTTGGAGGCCCCAAAAAGGTATCCACAGCAGTGCAGGGCTGTGCGTCCCAGCGAGGTCATGGAGATTAGCAAGCCAAGAACCTTGGCTTTGCGTTCACCCAAAAGGACGACTGCATCAACATGATATCAACATGATATCAACATTATAGTCTCATATCTTCATCATATCTTCATCATGATGAACCATAGGATATTCCATAAACTTATGACTTACCTGACTTACCATGACTTAGCTCCATGGTTTTCTCGAGAAAATTTCTCCCAGCTGGGCAAAACCCACCAGCAGGGACCAGGTCAACATAGGCTGCTCGTAGTGGATGCTGAAACCAAAGGCCTGGCACATGGTAAATAGAAAGGTGCTGCCCCAGTGAACGTTGGCGAAGTTATTTGGACTAAGTTGGTTAACTGGACGTATGGTAAATACAGTGTATATATATATATATGTGTGTGTAATGATATGCATATGATCATACATGTATATTTAATACATTATAGTTATATAATTTGTAAAAGTTGATTTAAAGTTGCTTGTGGAATGTCCTGGGCCACACTTACAGATCTTCCACCCTCTCGGATAATCAAACACGAGAATGGAAACTTCAACAATTTGCAGATGAAATTGAGCTATAGAAATTGGGATTCTCATCAAATTTTGATTGCCTTACCCTTTTTTTTGCTGGAAGGGAAAAAAAGGCTACCTGATGGATAGCCGCCTATCCGCCAAAATCCGTCCCTAAGCTCAGTCCGCTGAAATAGGGATCGTATACCCGGCACCAAACATATCAAACGTGGCAATTGGAATCCCCTAGTAATATGTATATATATAACAGGTTTTTAATATGGGAAAATCATCTAAATCATCTACATCAATCTATATCATCAATGGATGGATCTTCCAGCCATGGAGCGACAGCGGGTACGGAGGCGCACATTTTAGATTGCCATGTTGGACCCAACCACCCATTTTGGCTGGTAGTGACACTGTTAGACTGAAATTGGATATCCCTAAATCCATCTGGTTGGTGGTTTCAACCCTTCTGAAAAATATGAAAGTCAGTTGGGATTATTATTCCCAATCTATGGAAAAGTAAAAGCCATGTTCCAAACCACCAACCAGCCATATGTAAATACTGCTCAAATTATAGAGTTACACAAAATATATCAAAATCAACTGAACAGATGGATATATATATATATCAATTGATATATTTCCATAGATATATCAATCAAAATATATCAATTGATATATCAACATATTTCAATTGATATATCTTTAACTATAGATGGTTCATTTCCATATGAACTGGCCAGGCAGACCCAGCCACTCATCGCAAAGGCAATGCTGGGAATCGACGCATTTAGAAGGATGGCGACCACATTGAGCCGTTTCCTGCGTCCCAGCGGCCCAGGCTGAGGCGGCTGGGTGATCCAGGATGAAAGGTGACCAAAAGCTATAGTTTGATGCACCAAAAAGAACAAAAAAAAGGTCCCAACGTTTGATATCTTCAACTTCAACACATATCTTCACACACACACATATATATATATACATATAATATATTTATTTATATGGTTTTGTGGAAATTAGTATATTCGAGATCCAACATAAAGCCAAAATCCATTCCTAAACAGGCTCGGAAATGGTCGATGATCGAGGAATTGTTTTGTTGGTTTCTGGTGCTTCGGCAACACTTCATGTTCCTTTCATTTTGCATTCATGTCCTTTCATTTCCTTTCTAAAGTTATGGAAATGGCTCTATGGCTTGGCCAGGGGACCGAGTGCAACAAATGGTCATCGCTAAGTCGCTAAGTTATCCCTAAGGTTATCGCTAAAGAACCCTTTCAACATATGACATTGTTTGAAGGAAATTTGCCACAAAAATGACAGAGAGAGAGAGAGAGAAAACACAAAATAACAGGAGAGAGAGAGAGAAGAGAGAGAGAGAGAGCGCGCAAGCGAGTTGGATGCCAAATGATATGGTGACTGCAGGAAACAGGGCACCACAGGTTGAATTTCCATCATCGGCTTTGCCCGTTCTGTGAATGTGCACTACAGTATTTGCTTGGTTTACGCCAAGTTTAATGGACTGCCGTGTATGGTTCCAGGTTATCGCTTTTGGGGGGGCCCTCTCGCTTTACAATGTTTTGTGCACATCTCTGACAAAAAACTCCTGCAATACTAAAATGGTCTTCAACCATTTTGACCGTGACTCACACACACACACATATATAATATTATAAATATATATGTACATGTACATGTACATATGTATATATATATATACATGTATATATGTATATATATATATGTGTGTGTGTTCTGCTTATTTGATCCACCTAAACTTCTAAACCCTTCTCTCTTAAAAGACGAGAACCTATTGATACAGTTCTGTGGGTAATCTTACACTTCAGGGATTATAATGGCAATCGGCTGCCAACAAGGCCACACAGATGTGAAAATCCCGGTGGATTATCTTCCTAGGGAAACCATGGCTTTTCGGGATCTATGTTCGTTTATCCCAGGGTAACCATTTGGATCCATTTGGGGTTTCAATGATTTTGAGCCAACTCAATGACTTTGAACATCTTTGCACTCTCCATCCGACTCCACCCCCGCGCCTCTTGCCGGGCATGAAGGCCTGCCCCTGCATCTGGTCATAGCCTCCACCTCCGCCCTTGAAGGTGCTGTAGAGCATGGCCTGACCGATCTCACCGGGGACCACCGGTGACCAACGTTGTTTCCCTTGGATTTTCCTTCCCAATTCTTTGGTGATTCCCTCAGATTGGGATATCACAGATATCAGGATAATGGGGTGTCCACCGTTCATAAATGATGGGGTGCGATAGGATCTAACAACTAAGGCGTATACATTCCTGGAGTAGTATTTGTGCTCTGAGGGGATGGGGGGGATTGGTGACCAAACATCCAGTAAAGCTGATGAAACCAAGGACCAAGCTGAAGCCGGGCGCGACACTGACTTCGCCGTGTGGCATGGTATGCTGGGACCCACTGGGACAGGATGATTTAAAACACCAGGGATCAGGGTGGTCTTTGATGGTTTTTGTAGGTTTATATGGTTTATGAATGTCATGTTATGCTATGTTAATTTCTGTCGTCATGTCACATGTCCAAGTCTGGGTCGCACCATGTTGTGATTTGATCTCCGTTGTATTGACCCCCCATGGAACTCTGGCACGAGGTGGTCCTGCCAAGCTGTGTCCAGCAGCCCTGATGTCAATGGAAAATCACTACTTTGGCCACAGGCCAAACCTGGCCAAACTTCGATACCCTGCACCAAGATAAAGAAAAAACCTGGGGAAAAAAACGTTATTATGTTGTAGATATTTGTAATTAGATAATATACAGTCCTCCAGTTGATATACCCATGTGCAGCAAAAAAAGACATGCCCAACTGTCGATTGCCAGCACGCGCAGCCGCCTCACGGTGGGGGCCACTTCGTTATGTCGGGGCTTGAGCGACACAATATGCAGCGCGATCCGGCGATAGATTCGTGACCCCATGGGAGTTTGATGGCCATAAATTGTGGCAGATTCCACCCAGAAACGGGGCTTCAACCCAACTTTTCTTACCAAATTTATATAGGTTTATTGTGGTTTATTCATGTTTATTCCATATATAGGTATAATCAAGGGGAATATTGTCGATTGGCAAGAGACCATATTTGTATATATTTGTCCCACCTCATTAAATATAGAGGTTTCCGGCAAATCTTCCTTTCATTCAAGTCTTGGAGGTATAGTAGGTCAAACGGCCGTGGCAACCCCAAGTTCATGTCACGACCTACCTGCCCACATAATGTCTATGGCAGCTACAGAATATATGGGTGCAAGCTACTTGTAGAGCATATCATCCTTTATACAGTCGTGCATGCCACACAACTGTGACATATATCACCTGTCGCAATCAGATATGGGAGTGGGAAACCCACCATTTATGGAAGATTTAGCAACAATGGAATGCTTTCATTGCCATGTTTGATTGCCTCAGTGTACGCACATTGCTTCATGGGCTTGGGCTCACAATAAGGTGGAGAATCCAGCAACTTCAATCAAAAGCTCGGAAAGCACATCATACCGTCAGCCTATGACTCCACACTCCCCAAATTGGCCGGTCAAGTATTCGGATTACATCCTGGAAAACAAGGACAACACTGTGGTGGAAACCAGGTTTAACTTCACAAGTCAGGGGATGTCAGGGGCTTAGTGTAGCCCCATCTGTTTGGATGACATTTCATCATCGGCAAACGAGGGCCTCCCTTTGGGATGGTTCCAGTCTGCCGGGGGATGCACAGACATTAAAACTCACGAGACGGCACTTGTACTAATTAGAACGTTTCTCAGCACAAAGGTTAGCTGTAATAGCTGTACCATAAAAAGGCTTAAAATCTCGCGTCCACTGGCACTTGTCTCAAGCTCAGTCGTCGAAACATCCTCATCCTCCTCAATCAAATAACCACTTTGCAAGCATTGACTTTCCATTCCCCGCACTGCATCCATGGTCACTCCATCAAAGATTTGGCATGCATCTTTGGCGACGGCACACTTGGCGGGCCCGACCATAGGACAGAGGATTTCTTGCGTGGCGTTGTCGCGCTGGAACTGTTCGCGCATGGAGAGGGCCAGGTTGGCTAGGATGGGGTAACCAGGGTTGAAGGACGGACAAGCATGGCCTCAGTGGGTTCTAGACATGGCAAGCATCCAATACCCTGCCTTCATGGTCCTTCATGCAAATGATTTCCTGGGTGCTCACAAGCGGCTCATGGTTTTACTAAACCTTCCCCAGCAATCAAAAACCTCCTGAGAACACGTTACCTGCAACCCCTCCCTGCACTTACAAAAGGGTTCTGAAACTGCATGCTAATACTAACTTTTGTAGATTTTGCAATGCACTTATTGCTGGTACTATGTAGGGGAATATGATTAATGGCCAGGCTCTGCAAAGTGACTGCTTGTCTCCTGGAAGTCATCGAGCCTTGAAGATGGTCACGAACGCTGCTCTTGGAACATCATTCCGCAACTAATCAACAACTGGGATTGAATAAAACCCAATGAAGGGGCTGATGGGTGATGATAAGCCCATCAAAGCATATCAAAACAGTAGGCCTTCTGTGGGATACAGCTGCATTCAAGTTGCAACTGCATTCCACTTGCTGAGCCCAGTGGTGATGTCCCTCCAATTCTGAACACGAGGGCTGCTGCGCTAGGCATCGGTAGGCCTCCTGTTTGGTCTATCCCCTAATCCAATGATTTTGGCATCGTTTGACTAATTTGTGGCCACTTTTTTGATGGCGAAATTGTGAAATTTGAGGGACATAGAACTCGGTGCTGTTTGGCCGTTTAGCCACAAACTTGGATGTTGAGATGTTTTATATAAGTTATTTCGGGACTAGACCAGTAAACTCCATACATCACGTTTAGACCAGTAAACTCCATACATCACATATGTTTTACTGAAAGTTGAGCTGCTAGTAAGGGATCAGCACACAAGGCACACAAGCAAAAGGACCTCGGGGAAGTAAGTGGGCATGGCGACCCAAATGGGATACTCGTGCACCGTGTACCCAAAAATTTACCCAAATTATAGTATTTAATCATGACATATCCCGGTCAATAATTTTGAGCCATGGATAACAACTCTGGGAAAAAACTCATTCGTGACGGCACGTGCGCGAGAATTGAGGGCTGCTGAGCAGGCTTAATCCACTCATCACTGGTGTTGTCACCTATAGCAACCCCTCAAAAAAACGCATTAACAAAGATTTGAAAAGTAACGCATCCTTTTCTTAAAGACTGTTCGAATCAGTTTTCCAATGTGCCTTTTTGGGGTGCCTATTTTTTCTGGTGAAACCCAGTCCTGGTGAAGGCACATCTGCTGATGCACCGCCTTCATGGCCTCTGTGGGATCCTCTAACGCCTGTGCGCGGATGGCCGCCGCATAGGCCTCGATCATCTCGGGGCAGGCCGCAGTGCAGCCGGACGGTAGGCCTTGGAGCTGCCGCGGTGACAGGTCCACCTGGGGCCGCTGGGGCCGCTGGGCAGACTTGATGCGCTTCGGAGTGCGGTACCACGGTATCTCCCCCCCCGCGAAACAGGGTACTTTTGAATGTGTAGTCAGTGTACTCCTACCCCGTAAGTTCTAGTCGCTCTAGTCCTGACCTGTGAGACAAGGAACCTACTCTTAAGTCCCAACGAGTGGGACAGTCTATCTCCTAACCCGTGAAAGAATGTACGTGCTCCCCGGTCCTTAGTCCTAACCCGTCTCTTTGGGACCCCTAGACAGGGTACCTCGCAAGACCCAACCAAGAGGGAACCTACGCCTGGTGATGCTGCAGCTGGTGGTACTGCTGCTGCTGCTGCTGCTGATGATGATGATGAGGAGGAGGAGGAGGAGGATGAGGATGAGGATGAGGATGATGATGATGATGATGATGATGATGATAATGATGATGATGATGATGAGGAGGAGGATGATGATGATGATAATGATGATGATGATGAGGAGGAGGAGGAGGATGAGGATGAGGATGAGGATGAGGATGATGAGGATGACGATGCCGATGATGAGTCCACTCATGATCCCCATACTGCCCGGCCATCAGCGGATCAGCCAGCGGATCAGCGGATCAGCCCAGCGGATCAGCGGATCAGTGGATCAGGGGATCAGCCCAGCGGATCAGCGGATCAGCGGATCAGCCCAGCGGATCAGCGGATCAGGGGATCAGCGGATCAGCCCAGCGGATCGGCGGATCAGCGGATCAGCCCAGCGGAACAGCGGATCAGCGGATCAGGCAGCCCAGCGATCATAAGTCCGATGATGATGATGATGATGATGATGATGATGTTGATGATGTTGATGTTGACGATGATGATGATGATGACGAGGAGGAGGAGGATGATGATGATGATGTATGTTGTATGGTGTATGTTGTATGATGTATGGTGGTGATGATGAGGATGATGATGATGATGATGATGATGATGATGATGATGATGATGATGATGATGATGATGATGATGATGTATGATGTATGATGTATGATCGTGATGATGAGGATGAGGATGATGATGAGGATGATGATGATGATGATGATGATGATGATGATGATGATGATGATGATGATGTTCACGATGATGATGATGTTCACGATGATGTTCACGATGATGTTCACGATGATGATTATGATGATTATGATGATTATGATGATTATGATGATTATGATGATTATGATGATGATGATGGTGATGATGATGGCGATAAGACAGTCACAACAATTACAAGCGAGTCATCGCCCTACTTATCATCCCAAATGTGATCCAATGTTTCAAGATACATGGTGTTTAAAGTAGTTTGACTATCATTTAACGTGTTGTTTTTACATGTGTTTACTGTCCCAGTTTGGGGAGGTTTGGCCTATGGGGGCATGGTTTTTAGTAATATATAATTTCCAGACTTGAAGGAACATTTTATATAAGGGCAAAAACTATGGCTGCCTGCATTGTTTTTGCCTTGAACCAACCCAATTATATCGACATGTGGCGAGAAAACGGTTTGGGGGAAGAGCCACTCCAAATCGAATTCTTAAGATGGTTTGTTTGCCACATTTCGGGTAGAATGGGGATGGCGTATATACCTTTGGGTGTACAACATATCAACATTAATTAAATTAGTTTTCAGGCAAGATTGTTGAGCATATGGCTAAATGTTGATGAAAGTCATCCTGCATTGGGAAACCATACAGCAAACAGTTTGCAGCTCTTTGATTCAAACTTGGGGTGGCACAAGTCTTTGAAAGAGCACCTCCCAAACACATCGTTTGGAGTGTTCAACAGATTTCATGCACCAGCACCGCCCATTCACCCCACAAAAACAAAATCATACGCAGCTTGCGAATCGCAAGTTGCGTCCAAAGCTTCAACGACTCGCGCGAAGACAAAGAGAAGGCATGACTTGGCCATGGCTTCCCAAGGTTCACGCTTAGCCGAGCGACATCAAATAATATACTGCTGACCCCACATAAAAATCATCTGGTACATCTATATAATAATATACATACATATGTATATACATATATGTATATTTATATTATATATATATAGCATGCACATGTATATATGTATTGCAACGCCGTACTGAGTCCCTACTGTGTCTTGTCACGTCTGGTTGGATACGACCAACAAATGAAGCACCCATGGACCACATATGTGGTAAGTTCCAGTTCAGAAAGAATGCGCTAAATTTGCTGTTCAATAATCTTGAACCGCAGCCAGCATGCTACCATCACACCGGGGCATTGCTCAACTAGGCCTTGAGCCTATCTGTGGCGAGAAGCTTGCGGTGTAAAGAGTTCAGGTAAGGTATTGGTTCAGCAAGGTTTTGAAACACAGGATTCCGCAATTAGTTGACTACCTTGCTGGATGAATTTAAACATGTTTAAACGCATGTCTGTGCATAGTTGGTTTGACAACCTCGCCGACTTCCATTGGTCCAGATCCGGCCAATGATCCCAACTGGGCGCCAGGCGTGCCGGGCGTGTCGTTGCCAGCCTAGGCGGCATTCATGACCCTTGTTGCGAAAAAAACGCAGCGGTAAAGTCACCACACATCCTAAAGTGGTGCCAACGTGCCAAATCTGGTCATTGAAAATCCCCAGCCCCTTTCAGTGGTACCTTCCATGAAGGTTTCTGAAGGTGTCAAAAAAGGCCCAATTTAAACCTCCGAAACGTCCGTGGTACTCTCCGCGCGTACCAAGATGCATCCTTCAAAGCCTCAATGAAGGGTGGAGCCGCCCAGGTTACAGGGCCGGAGCCGTTTCCCAAGGCCTGCTGGAACGGACCCTGCTCGCCCTTGGGGATACTACGTAGGACCAACCTTCATAGATAATGTGGGATGCAATATATCCCAATACATCAGAAATCTGACATTCGCAGAAAATGTGATACTAGGGATGGTTTATTATTGGGTTTACCTCATTATATAGATACGATATGATCAAATAAGATCAAGCAGGATTAAATATAATAAAATAATATAAGATATAGATATAGGATCATATATAGGCTAGGTTTGTATCATTTAATTGCATGGTGTTCGTCAATCTGGGCACCTGCATGAGATTCTTCATATTGATCTATTTCTTGTGACGCTAGCCATGGGGT